>Ga0208244_100446_pt1 | contig 40421 bp, 29 predicted proteins | sample SubbioCR12Aug_5A_FD_184828 | JGI IMG/M metagenome (GOLD analysis project Ga0208244, IMG submission 184828) | Serpentinite rock and fluid subsurface biosphere microbial communities from McLaughlin Reserve, California, USA - CR12Aug_5A (SPAdes) | ecosystem: Environmental > Terrestrial > Deep...
CATGATTGAGAGCATCGGAAATCAGGAGCTTACTCAACTGGCAGCAGAGGTTAGCCAGAGGATAGAGCATATGGTCAACAATTTATAGTTCTACCTGGACTTCATCTTCAGGGTTAAACATGAAGATGCTGTTTGTAAACTGTTGTTCCTGAATCATTTTGTTTTTTACAAAAAAGTTTTCATCACCTCATTGTGCAAAATCCTAATTTTGCGCCCTGAAAATTATTGAAAGGTGCGTTCGTTTCTCGTAGTTCTGATTAGTCTGCTCGTCACCTCCTGCGGTTTTTTTGACGAAAAACCTCAGGGAAAAAACGACAATCCCAAACTCAGAAGGGTGATGGAAGCGGACAGTATCTACAAAGATCTCGACAAAGGCAGAATAGTCCGACAACAGCGCAAACTCGACAGTCTCTTTAAATCTCTCCAAAAGAAAAACGGATTCAACGGAACGGTTCTCTTCGCTGAAAAAGGCCGTGTTGTGTTCGAAAAAGCATATGGCTACTCAGACTTAATTAAACGGAAAAACCCGCTGGAGACAGACAGCCGCTTTGAACTTGCATCAGTTTCCAAGATGTTCACAGCAATGGCCGTGATGATTCTGAGTGAAAAAGGCAAACTTTCGTACGACGACGATATCAGGAAATACATACCAGAGTGGCCCTACGAAGGGGTTACCATCAGGCATTTGCTCAACCACAGGTCAGGAATTCCGCGCTATGAGTCACTGGCCGATGAAAAATGGCCCGACAAAGAACGTGCAGTGACCAACGAAACGATGATCGACCTCTTTGTTCGTTACCGTCCTGCCGTTTATTTTAAACCTGACAACGGCTTCCACTACTGCAACACCAATTACGCCCTCCTGGCTACAATAGTCGAGCGTGTCAGCAACTTGGAGTTTACTGCCTTCATGCGCGATTACATCTTTCATCCGCTGGGCATGCGCAACTCATTCATCCTGCATGTACCTGATGATACCTTACTGACCACCTATATCGAAGATGCCGGAGTGCCGGGACACGATGTCAGAGGGCGGGGATTAATAAGGGTTAGAAACAACTTTCTGAATGGGGTAAAAGGCGACAAAATAATGTATTCGACTGTGGAAGACCTGTACCAGTTTGACAAAGCCCTGAAATACGAATGGCTGGTAAAAAATGAAACCCTCTCAGAAGCTTTTTCACCGGGAAGCCCATCACACAGAAGAAGAAAAGATAACTATGGGTTTGGGTGGCGCATTCGTGGCGAGGCCGACAGCACAGTGTATCATTATGGCTGGTGGAAAGGTTTCCGAACTTTTTTTCTGCGCGACATGAGCAACGAAAAAACACTGATTGTACTCACCAACAGGGATCGTGGCCCCGGTTCGGAACATTTCTGGAAAATACTTGAAGATAATTCTTTTTCCTTGTTTCCGGCTTCGGTCAACTTCAGGTACAGGGAAGACAATGGATTGCCTTACTGAGTTGTCTCAGTTGGTTCCTTCGTTGATCACCAGTTTAAAACCAATGCCGTGCACATTCATCAGCTCAACGTGCTCATCGCTTTTCAGGTATTTTCTGAGTTTGGTGATATACACATCCATCGAACGGGCATTGAAATAGCTGTCATCAAACCATATTTTGTTCAGGGCCACCGACCTGTCGAGCACCCGGTTCATGTTTTCGCAGAGCAAACGAAGCAGTTCGGCCTCCTTTGAGGTTAATTTATGCTCCTCCTTTTCGGAAGTGAGCAACTGACGGTTATAGTCGAAAACGAGGCTTCCTATTGTAAAGACTGTAGGTTTTACGCGGTCGTCGGCCGAGCGGCGCATAATGGCTTTCATGCGCATGAGCAACTCCTCCATGCTGAATGGCTTGGTCAGGTAATCATCGGCACCCAGTTCAAAACCGTGCAACTTATCCTCCTGCATGGATTTGGCTGTCAGGAACAACAACGGGACCTTCCGGTCGAGTTTCCTGATCTCTGTGGCCAACGTAAAGCCATCCATCACCGGCATCATGATGTCGAGAATGCAAAAACCAAAATCAGCCCGCTTGAACTTCTCCAAAGCTTCGCGACCATCCGTACAGAGTTCGGTTTCGTAGCCCTTTGCCTCAAGATAGGCTTTCAGAATGGTTCCGAGGTTCTTGTCGTCCTCGGCCAGCAACACTTTAATAATGTTTTCCATCGTCCAAAGCTATAAAATTTGTCCATTCAAAGGCAACCTGATAAAAAAGGTTGTCCCCTTCTTAAGTTCACTTTCCAGATGAACCGTGCCCCCATGTTTTTCAACAAGAGCTTTCACATAACTCAATCCTAATCCAAAACCTTTAACATTGTGTATGTTGCCGGTGGGCACACGGTACAATTTCTCAAATATCTTCTTTTGATTGGTCTTGCTGATCCCGATACCCTGATCCTGAACACTTATTTCAATTGCATTGGGTATCGAACGACTCCTTACTGTTACCTGAGGTTTATCCAGAGAATACTTAATGGCATTATCGAGCAGATTAAGCAACACATTGGTCATGTGCACTTTATCAACCCAGAGTACTGGTCGTTCAGCAGTAAGTTCAACTGTGATCTCCCCGTTCTTTTTACGGGCCTGAAGACTTTTTGTCGCAACAGTTTCCTGAATCAGGATGTGCATGTCAACGTTTTCGGGATGCAGCATCAATTCCCCTTTTTCGAGCACTGCCGATTGCAGAATCTGTTCGGCCATCATACCCAAACGCTTATTCTCCTCATCGATCATGCTGATATAGCTTGTATAGAGCCCCTCGGTTTTTTGAATATCGGTGTCGCGAAGTGCTTCGCAGGCCAGCCCTATGGTCGAAATAGGCGTTTTAAACTCATGAGTCATGTTGTTGACAAAATCATTCTTGATTTCGGAGATTTTTTTCTGTCTGAAAATGGTGTAAATCGTTGTGCCAAACCCACCGATGATGATCAGAATCAGGAATCCCGAAATAAGCAGCAGATCCCAAAGCTGACTGACAAGAAAACGCTTTTCGTTGGGGAAATACAAAAGCAACTGATCGGCAAAACGCATAGGCCTGCCGCCGTGCTGCATCTCATAGGCAAAACTCTCGCTTAGCAACTGCTGCGGAAAACGGCCTGTTTTCTGGTACACCATAGCATTTTTTCTGGGATTGTAAATGCCAAATTCATAGGTAGTTCTGATGCCCTGACGCACCAGTTCACGATCAATAATGGAGTCGATCAGTGTGGGAGCAAAACCTTCGTCCTGCGTGGCAGCGCTCAAACCAAACAACATTTCCTGAAGCATCTCCTGAGCCGAAGTCCACTTCTGCAGCAACTGTATGTAACTCTCGTTGTTCATGGGCATGGATAACTCCTGCTGCATCCCTGAATTGATCGAATCCCATGAAGCCATCAGGTCGGCCTTACGATTGAGCAGGTTCACCTGCCGTTCAAATTCGCGCTGCATCCTGATCTTCTCCAGAGTGACCATCACATTGTTGACAGCCACATTCACATCGCGGATAAAATTGGCTTCCTTCACCTTAATCGCATCTCCGATCCAATACACCTGTATGCCCATCAGGCCCAACAAAGCGATGGTCATCACAATAATTATCCCGGTTATGTGGTTTCTGTTCACGAAGGCAAAATTAGATCATTCATTTGCATGGTTTACAGGTTTTTAACATCTATTAACAACTCTTAATCTTCGTTAACAGCCGAACCGGTTTTCCTGATATATTTTTGCAGCACGAAGATTCAAGGAACAGGATACCCCAATACATCCGTAAATTGATGTTCTTCAAATTGTGCGTTAAAGGTTTTCATAAATTTTGGTTTTTGGTTCGGTGAGGCAGCCCTGGTGGCGGCCTCGCTTTTTTTTGGGCAGTCGTGCAGGATTATTTGTAATTTTCGCCCACGAAAAGATGTTGTACCTTAACTTCATAACACCCTATGATTCAGCTAAAACTCGATATTGATCAGGTTTTTGGTTTTATTCCCAAAGAAAAAATATTTGACCTCAACCAGCAGGTCGTCACCAGTTACCGTAAGATTTACAACAAAACCGGAGCAGGAGCCGATTTCCTGGGCTGGGTTGATTTGCCCTCACAAACCACAGATGAGTTTATCCGTCATCTGAGCGATCATGCTGCTGAACTGCGCGAAAAATCAGAAGTATTTGTTGTTGTTGGTATTGGTGGTTCCTATCTTGGGGCACGTGCGGTTATTGAGTCCATGACACATCATTTCAGCGCTTTGATTAACAAACAAACGCCCCATATTGTGTATGCAGGACAAAACATCAGCGAAGAATACCTCGCCGACCTGCTCGACCTGCTCGACATCAAACATTATTCGATGGTGGTGATCTCCAAATCGGGCACCACTACTGAGCCGGCCATCGCATTTCGTGTGCTCAGGGCACACCTCGAGCGAAAATACGGTGTTGCTGAAGCCCGGAAAAGGATTGTGGCCATCACTGACAAAAGCCGCGGCGCGCTGAAACAGGTGGCCGACAGCGAAGGCTACCGCAGCTATGTGGTTCCTGATGATGTAGGTGGCCGTTACTCAGTACTCACTCCGGTTGGTTTGCTACCCATTGCCGTTGCCGGAATTGACATCCATGAACTCATCGGCGGAGCCCGGAAAATGGAAGCCGCCAGCCGCGCAGTAAACAAAATGTACGGAAACCCCATTGCCTTGTATGCCGCAACGAGACAAGCGCTTTACCATTCGGGCAAAACCACCGAAATTATGGTGAACTACGAACCCCGCTTGTTTTATCTCACCGAATGGTGGAAACAACTTTATGGCGAAAGCGAGGGAAAAGAACATAAAGGTATTTTCCCGGCCGGCGTAGGATTCACCACCGATTTGCATTCGATGGGACAGTATATTCAGGAAGGGCTGCGTAACATTTTTGAAACCGTGATTTCGGTCGAACATGCAACACGTGAACTGCGTGTGCCGGCTGCAGACACCGACCTTGACCAGCTTAATTACATCGCTTCCAAACGACTCTCCGAAGCCAACCTCATGGCCGAATTCGGCACAACCCTGGCCCATGTTGACGGTGGAGTACCCAACATCAGGATTCAACTGCCGGCCATCAATGCTGATGCCATCGGACAACTGATCTATTTCTTTGAGATGGGCTGTGCCCTCAGTGGTTATATGCTGGGTGTGAATCCCTTCGACCAGCCCGGCGTGGAAGCATACAAGAAGAATATGTTTGCCCTCCTCGGAAAAGCAGGCTTCGAAGACCAAACCGCAGCTCTGAAAGAACGCCTGAAGGGAAAAATCTGAACATTATGGGCAAACTGATCGGCATCGCCATCAAGAAAGAAAAATATGGTAACATGATCCCCCTGGAAACGTGCACTGTACGCGTTGAATCAGGCCTTGAAGGAGACTATCGGGGAAATCCGGGCAAAAGGCAGGTAACTGTGCTTAGCCGCGAAGGTTTTGAGGCTGCCTGCCTTGAAATACAAGCCACACTGCCCTGGACCACCCGAAGAGCCAATCTGTTTATTGATGGCATTGAACTTGCACACACTACCGGACAGCTTTTAAATATTGGAAACGTGCTGCTCGAAATCACCGGCGAAACCCAACCCTGCCACCGGATGGACGAACAGTGCGAGGGACTCACCAAAGCACTTGTACCCGATTGGCGCGGAGGGGTTTGCTGCCGTGTGCTGCGTGGCGGAACCATCAGCGTTTCGGATGAGGTGAGCCTGATAAACAACCAAACAACATGAAACCATCACCTGCCATTCTATTCATATACATATTTGTGTTTTTTCTTTCAGCCTGCACTGACACGGGCAAAACAGTTCGTAAGGACACACTAAGCCAAAAACTTACCGGCACATGGAAAACTACCGGAAACACTGTGTTTTATGAACAATGGAAAGCGGTTGCCGACTCAGGCCTGATCGGAAGGGCGTTCAGCCTCAGCCATGCCGGCGACACCATGTTTTCCGAAAGGTTAAGGATCGACAGCCAAGGCGACAGCCTGTACTATATGGCAAAGGTGTACAGACAAAACCAGGGAAAGATCATCCGCTTTGCACTGGTGGAGCAGAGCAGCAACCAATGGGTTTTTGAAAACCCCTGGCACGACTATCCCAACCGCATTGTGTATCGGTTTGAGGGCGACAGCATACTGCACACACGTGCCGAAACCATAGAAGGAAAAAAAGCCATTGTGTTCCAAATGAAGAAATTGTAAGATGAAGTTCCTCGACCTTGTAATGAAACGCCAGAGCGACAGGCGTTACAGCCCGGAGGAGGTAGCCGAATCAGACCTTTTGCAATGTATTGAAGCGGCAAGGCTGGCTCCTTCGGCCAGCAATTCGCAGCCCTGGACTTTTGTGGTGGTGCGTAGTGAACCTCTGCGAAAGGAGGTAGCTGAAGCCTGCTCTGGCCCCCTGAAAACCTTCAACCGTTTTGTTGCCGAAGCGCCCGTGCTGGTTGTGATGGTGATCGAAAAACCCAAAGCCATCACCGAACTTGGCGGACGTATCAAAAAGAAGGACTATCCCTTGTTCGATATTGGCATCGCTGCCGAACACTTCTGCCTGCAGGCAGCCGAACTCGGACTGGGAAGCTGTATGCTGGGTTGGTTTAGCGAGAAAAAAATCAAAAAACTGCTCCACATCCCATCGTCAAAGACCATCGGACTGGTAATCACCCTTGGCCACACTCCTCCTGATTATCCCCATCGCGAAAAAATCCGAAAACCGCTTGAAAAAGTGCTGCGGTTTGACAGGTATTGAGGACAAAACAGCACAAAAACCGCTCTTTCACGCCCACCTTGTTGAACAAAAATTAATCATTTCGGAACCTTTTTGCGCAAGAATCTGCGAAACCGCTTGCAGGAATTAGAGAATCATCCGGACAAAAGCTTAACTGTTTCTAAGGCACGGGTTACAAATCTGCGTCGGCAGGTGTTATAATGATTCATAAACCAAATGTACAAAAATTCAATTGTACCTCATTTAATCGTTGCGATTATTATGGACATTGACAGTATATGTGTGGATAATCCTGAAATTATCAAATCTCTTTTCAACTCTTCTTAGGTTTCGAACACTAGTGATTACAAATCCGCGCCATCCGGGGCTTTATAATTAATTATTTTGTCGTTATTTCTATCTTTTCTCTTTTATAAAAACCAGACTTACGAATAATAGTTATAATACTATCAGGTTCTACTTCACTTAACTTATCTTTCTGTTCTGATACATCCAGTTCTATTCCATTAAGAAAAATGGGAAGTTTTATGTCTACTCTAAAAATTATCTTATTTGCACAATCGCTTCCTCTGTCGTAGTAATACTCATATGTTCCGTAACCACTTTTAGAACTTCTCCTATTTAAAAAAGTTGTACTATCTTTGCTTATATGCTGTGATGAAAGCTGAAGGTTAATAAAAAATACTTTATCAATCCTTAAACCATTCAAATAAAACTCCTCCTCATAAGCATTACACAAAACAGAATCTGGCATATTTGAAGATTCATTATATGGCTCAAAAAGAATCCCTCCATAAACAAAAACATGGGATTTAGATTCACCACAATGACCAGTTAAATCACTGTTTTGACCTTGTGAAGCATAGCAAAATGCCCACATAAATATTAGTAATACAATTCTCATCTCCAAAAGTAAAAGCTGTAAATAAAACGGTTCATTGGTGGGTTAATCACGGAATAATTAGTTCCATTACCACTAAAATAAGATCCATCATATCGATTTATAACAAACGATGGACGACCTCCTGTGTTGTAATCCCAATCACCATGATAACGACTTGTGGTAAACCTATCAAGAGCAACACGTTGTCCAACAGGAGTTTCCCGTGCAATTTGAGCAGGATCAACATAGGTGCCATCCCCTCCTGATAAAACGTATCTTGTAATTCCAGGCTTATCCCAATGAGTATGATATTCTGCAAAGGCAACTTCACCAGCAGGAACAGTACCTAAATCAACCTGTGAAGATGTTCCTGGACCAGACCTATGAACCCCTCCTCCTTCTAATAAGTAACCACCATATTCTCTATTCATAAATCTTGAACGTTGAAAATCTGCTTGCATAGCAGTATACTGCCGATAACTAATATCATGTCCTCCCAAGTTATTTCCTCCGCCAAATTTCCAACTTAAATAAGAACTTGCATGATACGCTCCAAAAGCCATTGTTCCTCCTCCTAATGCTGCAATACCTGCCTGTTCCCAAGAAGCACCATGAAGTTTTGCATTGAGACCAGAACCCACAGCACCACCTGCGAAAGCTCCACCACCTCCGCCTATAGCAGCACCAACGCCACCGCCAACAAAACCAGATAAAGCACCATATGCAGCACCTTCTATCATAGCCTGACCATCCCATCCAGTAGAAAGTCCACTAAATCCAGCACCCCCAACGGCTCCAGCTCCAGCACCTGCCAACATGGCCCCACCTCCGGCGGCACTTATTCCTGATGCAGCACCCCCGGACAATCCACCAATTAAAGCACCACCTGCAATATATCCAGCCATATCCCAGCCAGTAGCACCTGCTGCGTCACCTATCATCCAACCAGAAAAACCTCCAAAAGCAGCACCAATAATAATCGGCATCCAAACGATTTCTCCAGAAGGGTCAGTATATATGAGCGGGTTGTTCAGGCAATAGCTATACCTGTTAAAACTCTGGCTAAAATCAGGAGATTGCACAAAGTTGTCGGGCGAGAGCATGCGGCTAATCACAGGGTCGTAAAGGCGGCCATTCATATTGATGAGCTGGAAACCATCCAAATGTTCGTGCCCGGTGAAACCGCGGTCGAATAGGGCGGTTTCGGGGCTTTCCTTAAACATCGTCCAGGTAGCGGGGTTTCTTCTGTTGCCCCAGGCATCAAAACTCAGCTCTTGCAGCATGTTACCATTTTCATCAGTGATGGTATGCAATGAACCAAGGTGGTCGGTGTGGATGTAGAACAGTTCTGATGGGCCATCCGGGTGTTGCACATGAATGCCAAATAGGCCTGCGGGGCCACTCAGGTAGGTGTAGGCGTATTGTTGCCCGTCAATACTCACGAACTCGCAATTGCCCGCAAAGGTTTTTGTTGTTTCTCCGTTCCCGTCCTTGTAAAGTTGCCTGATGCGTTGCCTGTGGTGGCCATAGGTGAACTCGAGCCTGTTGCTGCCCTGCTCGATGTAGTCGGGCTGGTCGAAGGAAGTCCAGCCTATGGCCTGGTCATCTGAGGTGTAGGCGCGGAGGTTGTCGTTCACATGTGCCGATGTAAGGGCATGGGGACGGCTGCCATCATAGGCTCCATTTGCAAAAACATAATTGTTGTCGGCTTTCTTCTCCATCATATTGCCCAGACCTGCTTCGTCGTAGCGGTGCCAGCCTGTTTCCTTTTCATTCAGATGAATAGATTCCAGGCGGTTGAGCACATCATAACCAAAACTTTCGTTGAGGTAAATGCTGTTGTCGCGGTCAATCCATTTCTTACGGTAATTTAGGTTGCCCAAAGCATCCCAGCCATACTCCAGATCCTGTATGGGGTTTAGAGAACCGGCCTTGGTTTGCACGGTGTGCAGCCGCGCATTGCCCGGGTAATAGGTGTTTGTGGTTTGCAACCCATTGCCTGTGGCAAATCGGTTTATCTGCCCTAAGGCATTCATTTCAAGTGCTTCCCACACTTTGTTGTTGCTGCCCCCCTCGCGGAAGTGCGACAAGTAGCCGTGTTCGTTGTAGAAACTAATAAGGCTGTAGCCGGTTGGGTATTCGGTGGTTTTTGCCCTTCCATACACATCATAGGTGTAGTTTGTGGTGAATTCGTCATCCACTATCCTGTCAACCACCTGTGTCGGCCTCAGCAGGTTGTCGTAGGTGTAGGTGGTCTGGTGGGTTTCGTTGCCTACGCTTTTGAGGCTTCCCAGACGGCCCGGAGTAATATCATATTCCCAGCTTGTCAGGCCTTCAGGCCCGTTGCGTGTGGTCATGCGACCGAGACCATCGTAGGTGAAGGTGGTTGTTTCCTTCTTTGGCGAAATTTGCTCGGTTAACCTGTCGTAAGCATCATAGTGTGTAAGGGTGAGGCCATAGTTGGGGTCGGAAAGGCTGTGCCTTTGCCCACGGGCATTGTAGGTTAACTCTATGGTTGTTGCCGCCTGATCCACTATCTGGGCTGATTTAAGTTTGCCGTCGCTAAAATACACATATTCTACCGATTTGCCTGCATTGTCTTCTGACCGCACAAGCCATCCGGCTGCATTAAAGTATTTTTGGGTTGTTTGTTCCAGGGCATTGATGGTTTTCACCGAGTTGGGGTAATATTCTGTTTTGGCCGTGGTATTGTCGGGCAGTGTTACCATCTTAATTCTTTGCAATTCATCGTATTGGTAGTAACTGAAAACCGCTTGGGTGCCGCTACGGTAGGGCAATGACACCCGGTCAATGTTGCCTTGTGGGGTGTAGTGGGTGTCGGTATATACTGCTTCGCCTTCAAAGTCAATGCTTACCTGGCGCAGCTCCCTGCCCAAAACATCGAAAAACACCAACACAGGGGGCATGCCCGAGCTTTGCGACCAGTTGTAGTACAGCGCGTGTTGCGGTTGGTGCTCGTGCCCATCGGCCCAAAAAACCTGCGATTGCTGCTGCACCTTGTCCGGAAACAGTGTCTTCACCTGGCGGCCAAAACCGTCGTAATAATAATAGGTGCTTAGGTTGTTGGCGTCGGTTACGTTTTTTATACGTCCGCTTGCTCCGTCATACTGAAACAAAGTTGTGTAGTTAGGGCCATCACTATTAATCACATGCTCTTCGGTTACAAATCGGTGTTTGTACAGTGAGCTGAAAACGTACCCTGTTGCCATTGGGGGCAGGGGTGGATCGGAATTAGGGGCTTGTGTCCTTTCAAAAATAGCGTTTCCGTAGCTGTCATAAATATAATTGGTTACTGTTGAAAGACTTTGCTCATTATCCGGCAAGGTGGTAACGGTTTCCACGAGATTGCTGCTTGATTTATATGTGTAGGTTTTTTTTGCATCTATGTGGTTGCCGTCATTTTTTTCCCACACTTGTGAGTTGTGCACATGTGGCCTGCTGATAAGCCAAAGCTGATTGTCGGGTGGATAATAAGTGAAGTTGTTGACAGAGCTAAAGTCATATGCTGAAACAGGTGACTCAAGAGTCATTAGCTGTGGCGAAACATAGGAAGCCTCAGAAGTGATGTTGCCATATTGAATATCATTATCCGAATAGTCTCGTGTGCTGAGCCTGCTGCGCACAAACCCATCGAGGTCTGATTCTTTGGTCAAAGAGCGGGCTATGTAATAAAAATGCCTTTTGCCGCCAAAAGGTTCAACTATCGGAGCCTGGTTGGTTGTTTCGCTCAGCAATATGATTGACTGCCCCCCGTCTTTGACCACAGAAGTTTTTACAATTTGGGGCCATAGGAAATAATACTCATCATTCAGCTCATTAATATTTTGTGATTGTGATATTTGACTGTTGTTAACAAAGCTCTCTGTGGTGGTTCTCATAAAACCGAGGAGTCCCTTGCCTTGTTTGTGCAGTTTCATCCCTTCATATTGATAGGTGGTGTGATGCACGTTGTTTGCCGGGTCTCCTGTCATTATCATGCTCACCGCATGCAGGGCGGGCTGTATGTCAGTAAGCGGAAACTCAGCCCCGGTTCCTTTGGTGTAAAATGGTGTTTTCGTTAAAGGTTGATATACTATTTCAGTTTTATGACCTAAACCATTTGTGACTTTCTTTATCTTAAGGTATTCGTTTGACTCATCTAAGAGATAGATATAGGATTTTGTTGTACCATTGGTATATAAATCACTTTTACCATCACCGTTAAAATCATAATAAGGAAATATATTTTCATGCATAACACCCAAAAAGTATGAAAAACCTCCAACTATTTTAATGGTGCCCGTGGAGACCTCATCGAAGTTTTTTCCATTTGAATAATATATTTTGTAATCTGCATTGAAGTAATCTGTCTTGGTCAACTTCATGATATCTGTTTTCCCATCACCGTTGTAGTCTACAAGGTTTAACGAATTGCTCCAGGCATCGCTTAGGTCGGCCAAATTAAAGCTTCCCAGATCAGGTGTGTCAATACCAATAAAATCACCGCCCTTGCCCGTAAACAATGCAATTTCCCATCGTGGATTACTGGCGGTGAAATTATAGGTCATAATATCTGTGATTCCGTCACCGTTAAAATCGGCCGGATAAATTTGGTGCCAGGTGGTCGGATATCCGTTGCTCGGACTGCCGTAAATGACTTCGAGTTCGTTATTAACAAAATTGAGCCCATAAATGAAGCAGTTGCTCGTGTGCGGACTTCCGCCATATTCGGCAGTGCGCAAAATATCGCTTTTGCCGTCACCTGTAAAATCACTTACTATAATTGTGCTGCGGTCAAAGTCGGTATTGCCGAATTCCATTGTTTTCTGAAATACAACTTCAGCATAAGGTATAGTTGTTTTAAATTTAAAAATGAACAGACTGGGTACATCATTTGATGGGTCACCATCAAAGTTTTCTCTGATATTCTTAAGCGCCAGCAGAAGTTCGTCCTTGCCATCTCCATCAAAGTCGCCCCTTCTGAATTCAGGCTTTGTGAAATCATCGACTACAATATCACTAAGTTGGTACACATTGAAGCCATTTCCGTTTGACAAGAACAAACGTTCAGCGATTATTAATGTCTTAGGCAAAAATGTGTAATCATACTTGAGGTAAATAAAATCCTGAAGCCCGTCTCCGTTGTAATCGCCAACCAATAAATATTTATACCATTTACTTGGCTCTGTTCCATTGAAATACATTTTCGCAGAGAAGTTTTCTGTATTCAGTCTAAGCCTATACCACCAACTTTTTACCTCTTTGTTTCCTCCCTCTGTTGGTTTGTATTCAATACAAATTTTATCCGTTAATCCATCACCGTTAATATCGAGAAAAACTTCTTCTATGAAATGTGTCACTGAACTGCCCAACTCACGATTAAACTCAATTTCCCTATGGGCATGATTATGATCCCCATAACCTAAAATGGTCGGATTGAACTTTTTGTTGTCAATATGATTCTTCTCTGTAATGTTATTTAGTCGGCAATAGAAGTTGCTTGTTATCGAGCCAAGCTCATAACTATGCAGCAATTGTCCTTCGTAGTAGTATTCGATTTTTTGGACAATTTTATCAATACCTATTGTGCTTCCGGCTATGAAGCTTATCATTGCATCATTTCTGCCTGTTTTGTACACAAATCTGATTTCGTAGAAATGTTCCTGTCCTGTTTTATGGTTGCCCCCATACAGTATCTTATCAATATAACCGTAACCATTTGTTTCAATATATTGGTATTCGATAAAGTTTCCGTTTTCATCTTCAGCGCTGCTCAGCAGCCAGCTAAGTACTGAGTTCTTTCCGCTGGCCTCTATTCTTGATGATTCGGATGCGCCATATCTGTAGGTCATAAAATTCTTTGTGTTCACCACGAAGGATACAGGTCCATCACCGGCCTGCCCCTGTGGCTTTATCTTCGAAAAGCTTTCAACCTCAGTCCTGTACACAATTCCTTGCTCGTCAACGGCGATAAGCCTTTGTCCGTCGAGGGCATAGTTGTCCGTTCCTTCAAACCTTATCCCATCGGTGTAGCCGTCGTGGTAGATTGTTTTTCCGGTTCTGCTTATGGCCGACAAACCCGCCAGCGACCACCCGTAACCAAAGGGCCCATTGCCCGACTGGCTGCTGTAAACCAAAGCCAATTGTGGCACCATGCCTGCAACACCGGGCGGGCTTGGCAATGGCACGCTGACAACAGCCGCACCTGAAGGCGAAACGCTCACCTGGCTTGCTGTTGAACCTACCACACCAGAGGTAAAGCCTCCGGGGTAGCCACCTTCAAGGTCGCCATCGTGTGGGATGATCAAATATGGGTTTATCCATGCACCGAGGTCTTCGTCAGGAAACTGAGGCTGGTAGGAGAAGCCCGGCAGAAAACGTATTGATTTGCTGGCTTCAAATTCATGCTCAGGCCCTGCAATGGGCTGCTCGAGAACGATGTGCTCGCCTTGCTGTTGTGCCATCAGCATGCCTGTGGACAACAACAACATAATAAGTATATGGCTTATGATGGGTTTCATTGCTTCTGTGGTTTTTGGTGCATTTGCCCTTAGCTGTGCCTGCCTTGCCCCGGGCTTGTTTTAGTTTTTCACTATTTTGTATCGGAATACTGCTTTGTTCTCAGTTTTAATCTGCAGATAATACACTCCTGCCTGAAGTGTTGCCATGTCAATCCGGTGGTTGTTGCCCTCGCCATGTCCTTCGGCCACAGGCTTTCCCAATTGGTCAAACAATATATAATCAAAGCTTTGTGGTATCGCACCGCTGAAGCTTATGGCCAAATGTGTTTTAGCCGGTATTGGGTGTACTGCTATTTCGAAATTGTTTTCGGACAGTAATGGAGCCTCATAAAGTGGAAAAACGGGGTTGTTAAAGGCTGTATCGCTTTCTTTAAGCATCTTTGCTTTGAGTCGCGCCTCTCTGTTGCCCGTTCCATCATAATTAAAGGTGATTTTCTCCATCGTTTGAGCACTTGCCAAGTGAGGTGCGGCTGTCAGGAGGGCCAGCAGAATAATGATCATTGTTTTCATAATGAACCGTTTAATCTAAATGGTTAAGAATGCAATACGGTTTTCCCTTTCAGGGATTTCTTTCAACGATTTCTTTCAGCTTTTCAATTTCCTGTTGTTGTTGCAATATGTAGAGGGTCAACTCTTCAATTTTTCTCAACAGCAGGTCGTCCATGGTACCGATGCTGTAACCGTTTTCCTTGAATTCGGCTGCTGATGGCACTTCGGGGAGATGGCTGTTTGCGTTGATAAAGGCTTGCAGTTCGTTGAGGGGCATAAGCGGATAGTCGGGTTTGAACACATAGTCTGATTCGGGCACTGTGTGTACGATGCGCATTTCTTGTGCGATAATTTTACCTGCCACAGCCAGTTTATACCCGTTGGTGGCATTGGTTCCTATGCCAACATTGCCCTGATTATAAAAAACATCGCTTTCAAAGTTTTCCCACTGGCTCGACCTGATAGGGTTGTCGCCCATGAAGAAGCTGCCGCTGGCACGCACATCGCCCTGCACATCAAGGGGTTTGGCGGGGTTTGTCACTCCTATCCCCACATACCCGTTTTGAAACACAAAATGTTTGGTGCTTTGGGTGGTGAAGGTGAGGTTTTGGTTGTTGGCAGCCTGTATGCTGTGGTTGGGTGTAAACAACATGCGTGAGTAAATGTTGTCGCCCGAGGTGCCTGTGGCCTCAAGGCGCAGCGTGGCCGGCTCGCCCGCATCGGCACGGATGTGTAGCTTGGCTTGGGGGGCTGTGATGTTGCCGATGCCGACGCGGCCGGACTGGTTGCCAAATGAAGTCCTTCCAACAAAAACAGTAGGAGTAGGACTGTTAAACCCAATAATAAGCGTTTCCTGAAAATTATTGGTCAGTAGTGAATCTACACGCCCAACACCTATTGTAAAACCACCATTTCTTGAATCTAAGTTATGTCCGAGGGATAATGAAAATTCCTCCCTTGATTTTGAGTTGTTACCGACAACATAAGAAAAATTACCTAGTGCCTGTGATTGACTTCCGAATACATATGAATGGCCTCCTTCAGCAAATGACCAACTTCCCAGAACAGTAGCATATTGCTGATTTGCCTCAGAATTTCTTCCGGCCACGAATGAGTAATTTCCAGAGGCAGTATTTCCATCACCAAATGCTGAAGCCTTAGTGCCTGTTACATCGTTATCCGGACAGGTAGAGCACGTTTGTGAATAAACTAAATTGGTAGATCCAATCAACCACAAGACGAAAATTAAGTTATACAATAGTATCTGTTTCATTTTAAATGTTTTATAATTTGACAATTCTTTTGGTTTCAATTTTCCTTCCATCAATAAGGAGAGTAAGAAAATATATGCCCGGTTCAAGATAGTCCAGCTTCAAATGAACATGGCTGGAATGCGAATTAACTTTCTCTAAAATCCGCCCGTCAAGGCTGAATATATGAATTTCGTAGCCAGTAGCTGGCCCTTCAATATCAACATGATCCTTCACAGGGTTTGGATATGTAACAAAAAGACTTTGCACCATTGCCACATCGGAAGTATAAACTAATTGACCGAACTTATCAAGCTTGAAATATACCAAATCATATATTAGTAATTCTTCATTTAACTTCGCGGCATGCACAAAACATCCTCCGTCCTTTAATGCAAGAATATACCAAGCCCGATAATTTGCATCCCCGCCATAGTAATGCCTGTAACGCTCCTGAAGGTTACTGCTTGTTTGCCCTATCATGATCCAATTTGTATAACCATAAATAATTGGATAATAATGGAGTCCAATCGTGCCTGTATAAAAAATTGTATCAGGATGAATGAAATCATATGGCCTTGTGCTGCCTGGATAATCATCAGAATCCAAATCTCCAAATTCACCATAGCTCATTCGGTTCATCAGAGTATCATAGAGTGCAATTGAAAGTTCATGGTCAGGGTTAGGTATTTCATTCCGCCATCCGTGATAAGAGAGATAATAGCTGGTATCACTTTGCCATCTGAATTTCATAGAAGATAAACCATGAATTGGCAAAGCTTCACTATGCATGTAAGTGAAAACAGTGTCAAATATCGCTTTTGAAGCACCGTTATAAGGATCAAGGTTAGGTCCAGCAAACAACCAGATTCTGTCTAAAGAAGGATTAAAACAATACTCGTATTCAGGTAATGCGTAATCAGGATAAACAAAGTACCTAACTAGGTTTCCCTCTCTGTCAAACCTCGATAAGAATGGAAACCATGGCCCACCGATGGTAAAATCCACAGCGCCAAAAACATAATAACCATTTTCATCGGCAAATATCTTAGAAGGATAGAAGTTAAGAATTCCTTCAATAGGATACTGCTTGATCCATATACTAAGTTTTTGTGAATCTGTTTTGATCAGTAGCAAGCGTGAGGAGCCATTTACTGGCAAGCCTGCATGTCCACTTAATATATATCCTGCATCCTCATCTTTTGACATAGCCAACAAACTAAAGACCGTATCGCCTATATTATAGAAAACAGTGTTGGTGTCCCCTATGGGGCTAAAGGTCATAATGCCAGCCCGATAATACTGCGTAGGAGTGTAATCAGTACCTGTATGTTCTGTGATAAGCGTTACTACATTTCCGGCTTCATCCTCAATAGCTGTATAACTTTGTTTTACATAATCATTCATATAGCTAAAGGTGAAAGTGCTTTGCGCGTATATTGTATTTATTGGAGTTGCGAAGTAAATGAGCAACAATACAAAAACTGTTTTCATAAAACCCCAGGTATTTCGGAAGCAGCATTGCAAGCGATCCCTCTTTTTCTATAAATCATTGTTGGAAGATGGTATATTTGAAAGGGTGGGGTATCATTAGTCTTACTATCAATGAAAATATCTGAAAGCTTTTTGTTGCCTGTGTTTTGGCTTGACGCTATCCATTCGTTCACAAAATCTTTTAGATGATTATAGTAAAACTGCATTTCATGGACTCCACTATTGTTATGGTTAAACTCAAGGCATGTGACCTCATCAGTAAGTCCATTTCCAATGGCAGGAGAAGCAGAGTAGATCTTGTAATCAAGATAATTAATAAGTGTACTATTGAGTTGATAATTATAATAATAAAGCGTAACTACATCGGTTGTACCATAATAGAACCATCTGCAATTGGTTGGTGGCTGAGGCTCGAAATAGTTAAGTAACATGGATTCAAAAATTATGGGGGCCCCATCCGATGGTTCTAAAAAACAATTAACGGTTGCATTACGATTCCACCAGAATGCATCATCTGTTCCAAAGTCCCCATCATCTATTTTTAACATTCCAACTCCTATTGTACTAATAAACCTTAGTTTTTGTTTGTTTCCTGGCAATGGCCCCAGATTATCCACCCTTGTCATGATAAATTTTTTATTTTCATCATCGACTTCTTCATAATAAACTAAACTTAAAGCATTTAGGTAGCTGTTATAGACATCAACTACATCTTCGTAAGATGCCTCGTAACTATTCACAAGTTTCATTTCTATGTAAATAGTATCGCGATGAATTTTTGCAAAAGGATGGCTTGCATTTGCATAAGTGTAATTAATCGTTGCATCAATATACCAGATGGCAGAGTCAACGGTCATAGCTTGCCCACTCTTGAGTATGCTTCCTTCTTTATGCATTTCCATTTTATGCACAAAGCTTTTAATTAGCCCCGTTGGATCTTCAATGCTCTCTTTGAATTCCTGATTGTTTTTTGGTTCTTCCTTGCTGCATGCGCCGATAAACACTAGTAAAAGTGCTGCGAAAAATAATCTGTAGTTTCTCATTGTTAATGGTTTTGTGGGGTTATACTTAGGTTTGTTATGTTTCGTTCAACTTATGTTTTTATGTTGGTTTGCATATGTTGCAGGTTTCATCAGCACACAACAATCCCATGTTGCCGGCGGTGCCTGCCTTTTGGGTGCACAGCCACAATTTAAAGGTATTGGGAGCAGATACCTGAGCTTGTTCTGTAAACGAGACTATCCGACAAACAACTGATGAAAACGCTTTTCCGGTATGCCCTACATTTTGGATTCCGCGCAAAACAATCGCTCCGGCCTTGCTGCCGTAACTCCTGCCTTGGGTTGGTGTCGCGGGGGGGGGGGGTAAGTGTTACCATACTTGCTTGTTTGATAGCACAATTATAAGCTAAAAGGTATGCCCTTGTCAAGTGGTAATTATTAATCATGGCATGTTTGTTTTGTTGCTGAAATATAATGTTATTTGATAATTAGGTAGATAAATGCTTGTTTAGAAACATTTTAAATATCAAATTGCTTCAAAAAAGTTTGTTTTTGAATGAAAAAAGAGTACTGCAGCTTGGTTATCGAGGGCTAAAAGAACAGATCAAAATCAATGTTTCGCTGCAAAGCGTTCAACAGCATGGAAATGACGAATCTCCGATACATGCGACCCCGCCGGGGTCGAAATTGGTTTTTCTAACTTTTTCTATACACATGCGACTCCTCCGGAGTCGTGGCTGTGGGCAGGAATTTTCCTAATGACAAACCTAATGACCCCAGCGGAGTCACATGTGTATAGTAAACAATACAATGAGTTCCAACCGACCCCGGAGGGGTCGCATGTGTTTAAAAATCACTTCGGAAACGCGAAAGATTAGCTTTGGTGGGAGAAGTTCGCGCGGCAGCGAGGGACTAATTGCCATTCAGACCAATCTTTTATAAAAATTCACATGAATTCTTCAGGTTGACCCGAAATTTTAACGCTAAATCATCAGGTTAACCTTAATTTTTCACATGAATTTTTCAGGTTCGTCCGAATTTCTCAGATTAAGGACATCTGTTTTTAAGTACAAATTGTATAAATCGTTCCGGAAATAAATACTTCAGTCCGGCGCAAGACGGTAAATGGTACTTTTGCAGCATGAAGCAGATCGAAATCATGTCGCCGGCAGGCTCTTACGAGTCGTTGATGGCTGCCATACAGGCGGGTGCCGGTTCGGTTTATTTTGGCATAGGCAAACTCAATATGCGGGCCAAATCATCACAGAACTTCACCCTCAACGACCTTTCGGAGATTGCATCCATCTGCCGCAACAACGGGGTAAAAAGCTATGTGACCCTCAACACTGTGGTGTTTGACAGCGAACTCGAAGAGATGCGGCAGCTGGTGGATGCCATCAGACAGCACAAAATCACAGCAGTGATTGCTTCGGACCAGGCGGTAATCCAGTATGCCCGCGAAGCCGGAGTTGAAGTACATATGTCCACCCAGACGAACATCACCAATATTGCAGCCGTGCGCTATTATGCACGTTATGCCGATGTGATGGTCACCGCGCGTGAACTTTCGCTCGATCAGGTAGCTGCCATTACCCGCGCCATAAAAGAACAGGAAATCAAAGGCCCTTCAGGCGAACTCGTCCGCATAGAGGTTTTTGTACATGGTGCCTTATGCATGGCCGTTTCGGGCAAATGTTACCTTAGCCTCGACATGCTCAACTCTTCGGCCAACCGTGGGGCCTGCCTGCAGCCCTGTCGCCGCACCTATGCCGTACACGACTCCGACAATGAAGCCGAAATGCTGGTAGACAATGAATACATCATGTCGCCCAAAGATTTGAATACCTTGCCGTTTCTCGACAAAGTGCTGGCTGCCGGTGTCGAGGTGCTGAAGATCGAAGGCCGCGGGCGCTCGCCCGAGTATGTGAAAACAGTCACCAAAGTTTATCACGAAGCCGTTGAAGCCATTCAATCCGGAGAATTTACGCCTGATAAGGTTGATGCATGGGGCCTTCAGCTGGCTTCGGTCTATAACCGCGGGTTCTGGGATGGCTATTATCTGGGACGAAAAACAGGCGAATGGACCGAAAATTATGGCTCAAGAGCCACACAATATAAGGTGTATGTGGGAAAAATAAACAACTACTTCGCTAAAATCGGCGTGGCCGAAGTGCTGGTGGAGGCACAGGAGCTAAACAGGGGTGACGAACTGCTGATCATTGGCCCAACGACTGGCGTGGCAGAAGAAACGGCCTATGAGATCAGAGTAGAGCTACAACCGGTTGACACAGCCCGCAAAGGAAGCAATTGTTCCATAGCAGTGCAAAACAACGTAAGAAGAGGTGACAAAGTGTACAAAATCATGCACCGCAAAGAAGAATGAAACAACATCCCATTTTGTTTGCCATCAGAAAATAATTGTACTTTTGCTGTTAATAAATAAACAATAGATGGATCCGGTCATACGCATCATGCTTGTTGACGACCACGAGATTTTTCGCATCGGTCTGAAACAGATAATCAGCACATTGGGTTATGCAAGGGTGGTCGGAGAAGCCGAAAATGGCTTAGATTTCCTCAGGCTGATCGAAACCACCGAAACCGACATAGTTCTGATGGATATTCAGATGCCTGTGATGGACGGAATTGAAGCCACAAAGCGTGCCAGAGTACTGAAACCGGGAATCAAAATACTGGCATTGAGCACATTTAAAGAAGAACATTACATTCAACAAATGATTGCTCTGGGTGCAAAAGGCTTCCTGCTGAAGAACATACGCAGGGATGCACTTGACCGCGCATTGCAGGCTGTGTTTAACGGACGCACCTATTACAGCGAAGAGCTGTGGGACTATTTCACCCGAAGCATGGCACGTGAAGAAGACAACAAAGTACAGATCAGTCTGACCAAAAGGGAGCAGGAAATTTTGCAGCTGCTGTCCAAAGGTTTGAATAACAAGGAAATAGCTGATAAACTATTTGTCAGCGAACGCACCATTGTAGGCCACAAGACAAATCTGCTGGCCAAAACCAACTGCAAAAACACGGTAGCACTCTTGTCGTTTGCCATCCGAAACGGTTGGGTGCAGATGAATGGCTGAAAATTTCATAATCAACTGATTTACTGGTTATACTTCTCTTGCTTTTCTAAAATTTTGCGTAAAAGTACTGGTTGACCCTTCCTCAAACTACAGGTTTTTTTATTGTGAAATCAGTAACAATAAACCTATTCCGGTAAGCTTTACTGGAGTAATTTTGCTTTATAATTGTTACATAAATAACAAACCCATCAAAAAAACTGAACAACATGAAAAAAGCTAAAATTCTGGTGGTTGACGACGACATGGACGTGATCACCATGCTGGAGCAGATCCTGAGCAAAGAAGGCTACGAAGTTATTTCGGCCTTTAACAAGAAAGAAGGAATTGAGTTGGCACTTGCCGAAAAACCTGATGTGGCAATCATCGACGTGATGATGACCACCCATTACGAAGGTTTTGAGATGGCCCGTGAGTTTGTGGACAATCCGTCTTTAAAAGGTATTCCCACCCTGATCGAGACATCCATCGAAGTGCTGATGACCACCAAACCGAGTGTGCAGGCTATGGCCAGGGAATTCCGCAACGATCCCAACTACAAAGAATTACAGGTTATCCTGATCCGCGACATCGTCACCGGCAATTCGGGTATTGACTACCGTGCCGAAGACGGACGGTCGGTTTGGGTTCCGGTAGATGGATTTGTGCGCAAACCCGTTGACCGCAGCCGTGTGCTCCCCGAAATTGAAAGACTCCTGGCCAAGAAACAGCCCATGAACGTGTGATTCGTTTTGCTTTCCCCGCGAAAGCACCTAATTATATAAACGCTAATAATACAACATCATGACAAGCTCAATTCAGGAAATTTTGAACAAGTACCCGAACGCCGGACACGATAGTCTGATTCCGATCCTGCAACAGGTTCAGGAACATATGGGTTACTTGTCGGAAGAATCCGTTGTTGAAGTGGGAAAGTACCTGAATATGCCCACCAGCAAAATCTTTGGTGTAGCCACTTTCTACAACCAGTTCAGGTTCAATGCACCCGGAAAATTTCACGTTCAGGTGTGTCGTGGTACAGCCTGCCACGTTCTGGGTTCGGCCACAGTGCTGAACGAAATCGAGAAAAACCTGAAGATCAAAGCCGGACAAACCACCAAGGACAAAATGTTCAGCCTCGAAGTAGTTGCCTGTATCGGTGCCTGCGGACTGGCTCCGGTAATCAGCATCAATGGCGAATTTCACGCCAAGGTTACTTCCGAAACCATTAAAACTATTTTCGATTCATACAGAAACAGGGAGGTTGTATCATGATGGCCGACAAAAATTATCTGATTGAGAATGTGCTCAGACGCACTGAAAAAGAAGAGCTTAAACCCGAGGTTCTGCGTCAGCTTAAAGTGCTGCGGGGTGATGAAAACACCAAACCCGTTGTATATGTCGGAGCCGGAACCTGCGGCCTTGGCGCCGGTGCTGCGCAAACCATGCAACACGCCCGTACCTGGCTCGCCGAAAAAGGCATTGACGCTGAGGTGATTCCAGTGGGATGTATCGGTTTGTGTTCTTCTGAACCTTTGCTCGATGTGAAACTCCCGGGACGCAAGCGCATTTCGTTCGAACATGTTTCAGCAGAGAAGGTTGCCCCCATTCTTGAGCAGGTTTTTGCAGGCAAACTGCCGCAGGCAAATATCCTCGGGCAGTTTGCTGAACAGGACACGCAGGAATCATGGGAACATGTTCCGGCACTTACTGATCATTTCTTCTTCAAACCACAGGTGCGCCTTGTGCTCGAAAACTGCGGAATCACCAACCCGGTCAGCATTGAGGAATATATCGCAAGGGGTGGTTATCGCGCTTACCTGAATTCATTGAAAGTGTTCAGCAGAGAAGAATTGTGCGATTTCGTTGAAAAGAGCGGACTCAGAGGACGTGGCGGCGGAGGTTTCCCCACAGGTAAAAAATGGAAGTTTGCCCTGGGCACCGAATCCGAACAAAAATATTTGATCTGCAACGCTGATGAAGGCGACCCGGGTGCATTTATGGATCGTGCCGTGATCGAAGGCGACCCACACAAGTTACTCGAAGGTATGGCCATTGCAGCTTATGCCATCGGTGCCTCCAAAGCATATGTTTACATCCGAGCCGAATATCCCCTGGCCATCGAAAGACTGGTAATCGCCATTGATCAGGCAAAACAATACGGCCTGATCGGCAAAAACATATTTGATTCAGGCGTTGATCTTGATATCGTGATTAAAAAAGGTGCGGGTGCATTTGTTTGCGGCGAAGAGACCGCCCTCATCCACAGCATCGAAGGCAAACGCGGGATGCCGCGGCCAAGGCCTCCATTCCCGGCCGTCAGTGGTTTGTTTGGCAAACCCACCATCATCAACAATGTGGAAACCCTCTCGAACCTGCCCACCATCATCAACAAAGGCGCAGACTGGTTCTCTTCCATGGGAACAGCCACCAGCAAAGGAACAAAAGTGTTTGCCCTATCGGGAAAAATCTCCCTCACCGGTTTGGTCGAAATCCCAATGGGTACCTCCATCCGCGAAATCATCTTTACAGTAGCCGGCGGTGTACCCAATGGTAAAAAATTCAAGGCGGTGCAGATGGGCGGTCCTTCGGGCGGCTGTGTCACCGATCAGAATCTCGACATACCCATTGACTACGAATCGCTGCTCAACGTTGGCGCCATGATGGGCTCGGGCGGCATGGTTGTGATGGACGAAGACACCTGTATGGTGGATGTTGCAAAATTCTTCATGGACTTCATCCAGCGCGAAAGCTGCGGCAAATGTATCCCTTGCCGCGAAGGAACAAGGCGTATGCTCGAGATTCTCGAGAGTATCACCACCAAACCCAAAAACAGGGAAACACATGAGCCGCTGGCACGTTTCAAAGGGGTGCTTCAGATCGAGAAACTGGGTAAAGTTATCCGCGACACCTCGCTGTGCGGCCTCGGACAATCAGCACCCAATCCCGTGCTCAGCACACTCAAATGGTTCAGGGAAGAATACGAAGAGCATGTGTTTGACAAGAAATGCCGGGCAGGAGTTTGTACCAACCTCAGGGTTTATACCATTGATGTGGAAAACTGTACAGGTTGCACCCTCTGCGCCAAAAAATGCCCCACCAACGCCATCATCGGCGGACGCAAGCAGCCCCATTTCATCATACCCGACAAATGTATCAGCTGCGGCGCCTGCGAAGAGGCATGTAACTTCAATGCAGTGAAAGTCAGCTAAACTACACAAACAAAAAAAAACGTGAAATCATGAACCTCACTATAGAAGTCAACAACAACAAGCTGAGTGCCCAAAAAGGAGATACAATCCTTGATGTTCTATCCCGTAATGGAATGGGTGTGCCCACTCTTTGTCATATGAAAGGTTTGTTCCCAACGGGATCGTGCCGCATGTGCGTGGTGGAAGTCGAGGGCCGCAAAAACCTGGTTACAGCCTGCTCCGAACCGGTGAACGATGGCATGAAAATAATGACCCATTCCTCAAGGGTGATCGAATCCCGCAAAACCATTGTCGAACTGCTTCTTTCAAACCATCCTGACGATTGTCTCTACTGCGAAAGAAACGGAAACTGCGAACTTCAAAAACTGTCCGAAGACCTCAACATTCGTGAAAGACGAATCAGCGGACAGAAGAACAACTACCGCCTCGATGTTTCGAGTGCCAGTATCGTACGCGACCCTGCCAAATGTATTTTGTGCGGCCGCTGCGTCAGGGTATGCGACGAAATAGAAGGAGTTTCGGCCATCGAATTCGTTGGCAGAGGAAGCAAAACCTTCATTGACACCTCATTCAATCATGGCCTGAACCTTTCGAGTTGTGTCAACTGCGGTCAATGTATCATGGTTTGTCCCACCGGTGCCCTGAAAGAAAAATCACATATTGCCGAAACCAAGGACAACCTGAGTGATCCCAACAAAACCGTGATCATTCAATACGCTCCTTCAATTTCAGTAACTCTCGCCGAAGAATTCGGTTTCAAACCCGGACAAAACATTATCGGCATCATGAATGCTGCACTTCGCCGCATCGGATTCGACTATGTGTTCGACACTTCTTTCTCGGCCGACCTCACCATCATGGAGGAAGCCTCGGAACTGGTGCACAGGGTGAAAAACGGCGGCAAACTGCCAATGGTAACCAGCTGCTGCCCGGGATGGGTAAAATTTGCAGAAGAGTTTCATCAGGACATGATCGACAACCTCTCCACCTGTAAATCGCCGCAACAAATGATGGGTGCTATTATAAAAAGCTATTTTGCGCAGAGCGAAGGCATCGATCCCGAAAAGATCTATTCCGTTTCGGTGATGCCCTGCACCGCCAAAAAGTTTGAGCAGCAACGTGAAGAAATGACCCAAAATGGCATTTCGGACGTGGATGCAGTACTCACCACCCGCGAACTGGCCCGCCTGATCAGATTACATGGCATTGACATTCACAAACTTGAACCTGAAATCGCCGACTCGCCGCTGGGAACCCGTTCATCGGCAGGAAAAATCTTCGGTGCATCCGGAGGGGTGATGGAAGCCGCTGTTCGCACTGCACACTACCTGATCACCGGCAAGGAAATGGTTAAATTTCAGGTGCGCGGCGTGCGTGGACTGGAAGGACGTAAAGAGGCCAAAGTGCAGATTGGTGAACTCGAAGTTGGTGTTGCCGTTGTGAGTGGACTCAAAAATGCGAGCATGCTGATGGATGAGATCCGCAATGGACGCGACGACATTCATTTCATCGAGGTGATGGCATGCCCGGGCGGTTGTATCAATGGTGGTGGTCAACCCATTGGCGCCGACGAAGAAGCAATCAAGGCGCGTATGACAACACTTTACGACATCGACGAAAAAGATGCCATCAAAGTTTCGCACAAAAACCCCTACATCGTTGAGCTGTACGACAAGTTCCTGGGCAAGCCTCTTGGCCACAAGAGCCACGAGCTGTTGCACACCCACTATCAGAAACGAGAAGTTAAATAGCATAAAAAAGTTGTATTTTGGCACACAACAGCAGACATAAGCAATTGGTTTTCACGGTAAAGGATCGTTGTCGGGTGTGTTTCACCTGTGTGCGTGAATGCCCCGTGAAAGCCATACGCATCATCAACGGCCAGGCCGAGGTGATCAGCGAAAGGTGCATTGGCTGCGGCAATTGTGTGCGTGTTTGTCGTCAGGATGCCAAAACATACCTCAGACAAACAACAGAAGTACTGGAACTACTTAAAGGAAATCAGCGCGTTGCTGCCTGCATAGCTCCCAGTTTTCCGGCCGAATTTACCGAGATAGCCGATTACAGGGTTTTTGTCGGAATGGTAAAAGCATTAGGATTCGATCTGGTGACAGAGGTTGCCTTCGGAGCCGATATGGTTGCCCTCGAATACCGAAAACTGCATCAGGAAAATCCCGACAGAAGTATCATTACATCCGATTGTCCGGCCATTGTGTTTTATGTGGAACACTACCAACCCGAACTTGTCGAACACCTTGCTCCGGTGGTTTCGCCCATGGTGGCCGCTTCGCGGGTGCTGAAAGAAAAGTATGGCGACGACCTCAGAATTGTGTTCATGGGGCCATGCGTAGCCAAAAAAGCCGAGTCGGACGAAATCGAATACATGCTCACCTTTACTGAATTGAGGGAATTGTTCAAAGAAAAGAACATTGAACCCGATACAGACAGAGCTGCCGAATTCGATCCTCCCCATGCCGCCAAAGGAGCCATTTTCCCGGTAAGCCACGGTCTGTTGCAAAATATGGAGATTGAAGACGATATCACCAAAGGCGACGTGATTGTTGCTGAAGGACGTATCAACATCAAAGATGCACTGAACGAATTTGCACAGGGAGGGCTGACAACACGGCACCTTGAACTGCTGTGTTGCGAAGGATGCATCATGGGGCCAGGCATGTCGCAGGAAGGAAAAAAATATATGCGTCGCGCCTGCATTTCAAAATATGTGGCCGAAAAAACAGAAGGACTGGATGTTGAAAACTGGGAAAAAGAAGTTGAAGCCTTCAGAGGGCTCGACTATTCCACCTCTTTTCAGCCGATGGACCGGAGAAACCAGACACCTTCGACAACAAAAATTGCAGAAGTGCTGCATTCAATGGGGAAACACAGTGCTCTGGATTACCTCGACTGTGGTGCCTGCGGCTACGACAGCTGTATCGAGCATGCTATCGCTGTGGTGCAGGGACTGGCCGAAAACGAAATGTGCCTCCCCTACACCATCGAAAAACTTCATCAGTCGGTCGAAAACCTCAATATGTCGAACAGCGAGCTGGCCACCGCACGCGAAGCACTGAAACAGTCTGAAAAACTTGCCCACATGGGCCAGCTTTCGGCTGGAATAGCACACGAACTTAACAACCCACTGGGTGTGATTACAATGTACAGCAATCTGCTACTCGACGATGTGAAAGACGAAGTCATGCGTAATGACCTCAACCTGATAGTGGAGCAAGCCGACCGCTGCCGCAAAATCGTTGGCGGACTGCTGAATTTCGCCCGGAAAAATCAGGTCAGGCTCAGTGAAACAGACCTGGACAAGTTTATCAACAGAAGTGTGCAATCCATTGTTCTTCCCGAAAACGTTCAGGTTAGTATAAACGTTGACATGGACGATCCCTTTGTTTTTATGGATGCCGACCAGATGATGCAGGTGGTAACCAACCTCGAAAAAAACGCTGTGGAGGCCATGCCTGAGGGAGGATTGCTTACTGTCAGCATCAGAGAAGCAGGTAAGGAAGAGGTCGAAATACTCATCAGCGACACAGGAACAGGCATTTCTGAAGAAAACATGGATAAGATTTTTACCCCGTTTTTCACGACCAAAGAAGTGGGAAAAGGCACTGGACTTGGACTTCCGCTTTGTTACGGTATCGTGAAAATGCACAAAGGCAAAATAACACTCAACTCAAACGATAATCCCGGGAAAGGCCCCACAGGCACTACCTTTATCATTAGACTACCCCGTAACCCCCAATAAAAGAATCTCTTAAAATGAATTTAATATGAGCAACGAAAAGAAATTAGTACTGCTGGTGGATGATGATCCAGACTATCTGTTCCAATTGGAAATGATGGTAAAAAACCTGGGATTCAGGGTAAAAACCGCTGAAAGCCAGGCCGAAGGAGAATCAGTGCTGGACACTCTTAAACCCGATCTTGCCATCTTCGACCTGATGATGGAAAACGAAGACAGCGGCTTTATACTTTCGTACAAAGCAAAACGCAAATACCCCGATCTGCCCATCATTATTGCTACCGCAGCTACGGCCGAAACAGGATTCACCTTCGACCTCTACAATGAAAATGATAAGGCATGGATCAAAGCCGATCTTTACCTTGAAAAAGGTATCCGGCCCGACCAGCTACACCGTGAGATCAACAAGCTGTTGAAGCTTTAATCGTATCTTTGCAAGCCAATTAAACAACAATCCATGGCTACCCTTAACGTTTTGGTGGTTGATGATGAACCGGGCATCCGCTCGGGGATCAACAGAATACTTTCCAACTACAGTGTTGGTTATCCGTTTATGGATGAAGATTTCGATTTTCACCTGATCGATGCCGAAACCGGCGAAATAGCCATCGACATACTGAACAGTCAGGCAGTTGATGTGGTGCTGCTCGACAATAAATTGCCCGGAATGGACGGGATTGAGGTGCTTGAATACATCAACAAACAGCAAATTGATGTGGCAGTGATGATGATCACTTCGTTTGCCTCCCTCGATCTGGCCATTAAAGCCACCCGCAACGGAGCCTACAACTTCATGCCCAAGCCATTTACACCTCAGGAGTTGAGGGCTTCCATAGAAAATGTGGCCAAACACCTCTTCCTGAAGCGTATGACCCGAAAAATGCAGGAAGAAGGCAAACAAATACGCTTTCAGTTCCTTTCGGTACTGTCACATGAACTCAAATCGCCCCTGAATGCCGTTGAAGGTTATCTGAAAATGATTCAGGAAAGACAATTTGGCGACAAAGTGGAAGAGTACGATAAAATGATCGAACGATCGCTTGCACGCCTCAAAGGCATGCGCAACCTGATCATGGACCTGCTCGACCTCACTAAAATTGAATCAGGTAAAAAACAGCGCAAACTCCGCGAAACCGACCTGTCTGAAGTAGCCAAAATGGCCATCGACACCATGGAACCATACTCCATCCAGCGCGCTGTTAAAGTGAAACTTATCACCGATGGTAACACAAGCCTGCTTGCTGATCCCGATGAGATGGAAATCATTTTCAATAACTTGGTTTCCAATGCAGTGAAATACAACAGAGACGGAGGAAAAGTGGAAGTGAAACTTCAGGGACAAGCCACTTCTGTGGTGATCAGAGTCACCGACACCGGAATTGGGATGAGCAAAGAAGACCTGGAAACCATTTTTCAGGATTTCGTAAGGATCAAAAGCAACAAAACCCGCGACATCACCGGCAGCGGACTCGGGTTGACCATCATGAAGAAAATGGTTGACCAATATAACGGACATATAGAAGTTGAAAGCGAACCCGACAAAGGATCAATATTTACGGTGACACTACCACGACTTTAAACGCTAATGAACAAACAACGTGAAATTTACACCGGAAACATACAAACTGCCCGATATCTCGATGCAGCCCTTCATCGACGATGAAGAAATAGATGATATACTTAAAAATGCCAAACCCAACCGGGAACAAGTGTTGGCTGTCATTGACAAATCTCTGAACAAAAACAGGCTGAGCCTGCACGATACCGCTCTGCTGCTCAATACCGAAGACCCTGAACTTGTTGAACTGATCAAAGACGGGGCCCGAAAACTGAAAGAAAAAGTGTATGGCAAGCGCATCGTGCTGTTCGCCCCCCTTTATGTCGGAAATTATTGCTCGAACAATTGCCGTTATTGCGGTTTTAAAGCGTCCAACAAAAACGCACTGCGTAAAACACTCACTAAAGAGGAATTGATCGAAAATGTGAAAGCGCTTGAGGAACACGGTCAGAAAAGGCTGATTCTTGTTTTTGGCGAGCACAGGGTTTATTCGGCTGACTTTATTGCCGATACCGTCAAAACTGTTTATGGCGTGAAGAAAGATCATGGCGAAATACGGAGGGTCAATATCAACGCAGCACCCTTTGACATTGAGGGATTCAAAATCGTGAAGGAATCCGGGATCGGCACTTATCAGGTTTTTCAGGAAACATACCACCACCCAACCTATACCACATGCCACACTTCAGGCCGTAAGTCAGATTACGACTACAGGCTCACTGCACTCGACAGAGCCATGGAAGCCGGAATAGATGATGTGGGTATCGGAGCTTTGTTTGGATTGTACGATTACAAATTTGAAGTAATGGGACTGATCAGGCATGTTAACCATCTGGAAGCATGCTATCAAATTGGACCACACACCATTTCCTTTCCGCGCATTCAGGATGCATCGGAATATGATCTCGACGACAAATATGCCGTAACCGATGAACAGTTTACCAAACTGGTTGCTATTCTGCGCCTGGCTGTTCCGTACACCGGACTGATCCTTACCGCAAGAGAATCACGACAGGTGCGCGACGAGGTGCTTGCCTTCGGCTGCTCGCAAATCGATGCCGGCACCAAACTCGAGATCGGTGCCTATGCCGAAAACCCGGGTGTGGATCAGAACCTGAACAAGGAACAATTCAAAATTAATGACGACCGCACACTGAACGAAGTTATAGACGAACTGCTGGACGGCGATTATCTTCCTTCCTTCTGCACCGCCTGCTACAGAAAGGGTCGCACAGGTCAGCATTTCATGGAATTCAGCGTCCCGGGCTTTATCAAAAAATTCTGCACACCTAACGCCCTCCTCACCCTCGCTGAATACATCGTGGATTACGCCAGTCCGGCCACAGCCGAAAAAGGTTGGAAAGTAATCGAACGAAACCTGAAACAAATGGATGAGGTTTATCACGACAAGGTGAAGGAACGTATTGAAAGAATCCAAGCCGGCGAACGCGACCTCTATTTCTGATCATACATAAACAACCTACCAAAATGACTGCCAAAGGAAGAGACCTGAAACCACATATAGGAATTTTTGGCCGACGTAACAACGGAAAAAGCTCCATCATAAACTTAATTGTAAATCAGGAAGTGGCCATCGTGTCCGATAAACCCGGCACTACCACCGACCCTGTTCGTAAATCCATCGAAATTTTCGGCATCGGCCCTGCCATTATAGTGGACACAGCAGGAATCGACGATTCGGGCGAACTGGGCGAAAAAAGAATAGCCAAAACTTACGAGGCACTCAAAACCATCGATTGTGCCATATTGGTCATCGTAAACAATGAGTTTGGTTTTTACGAAATTGAACTGATCAAAAAATTTGTGGAATTCAACATTCCCTATATCATACTGCACAACAAATCAGACCTGAAGCCGCTCAATCCGTTGACCACTGAAAAAATCAGGCAGTATTCAAAGGCAGCCCTGCTTGATTTCACCACGCAAAACAACAGCAACCTGCCCCAACTGATCGAATTGTTGCGCAAAACCATCCCCGAAACAACTTATCAAAAACCATCACTGCTCGGAGGCGTGGTCAGGCCCGATGAAGTAGTGCTGCTGGTTACCCCGATTGATTCGGAAGCACCCGACGGACGTATGATATTACCTCAGGTAATGGCCATCAGGGATGTGCTTGACAATGATTGTATATGTGTTGTGCTGAAAGAAACCCACCTGAAACAATATTTCGATCAGCAGATGCCCAAACCGCAGCTAGTGATCACTGACAGTCAGGCTTTTGCTTTTGTCAACAGCATCGTGCCTGCCGATGTTCCATTAACAAGTTTCAGCATCGTTTTTGCCCGTCTGCGCGGCGATTTCGAACACTACAAGGCCGGTACACCGGCCCTCAGCAGGCTGAATGACGGCGACAAGGTTCTAATCCTTGAATCATGTACACATCAGGTCAGTTGCGAAGACATTGGCAGGCATAAACTGCCCCGCTGGATCAGGGAATTCACTGGAAAAGACATTGAATTTGAAATTGTCGCAGGCCTGAGCGGCATCATCGACATGCACCAATACAGTCTGGTAATTCAATGCGGAGGTTGTGTGGTCACGCGCAAGCAACTCATTAACAGACTGAAACCTGCTGTTGATGCCGATATTCCCGTAAGCAACTATGGCATGGCCATAGCATGGATGAACGGCATTTTCGACCGGGTAATGGCACCATTTAACTCTTTGGAAAAATGACAGGAGCTTTATCTGATCTGCTGAACAACAAACCTCTTGCTAAAGAACATTTGGTTCAACTACTCGGAATCACCAATCAGGAAGAGCATGAAGCATTGCTGCATCACGGCCTGAACACCAAAGCTGCCTCAGTAGGCAGAATTGTTTACCTGCGCGGACTCATTGAACTTACAAATAAATGCGCCAAAAACTGTTTTTATTGTGGCATCAGGGCCGGAAACGACACCATTGAACGGTACTTTCTGAGCGATGAAGATGTGTTGCAGGCCGCAGAATTTGCCTACAAAAATCAGTTTGGCTCTTTGGTTATCCAAACAGGTGAGCTTTCAGGACCCATCTTTGCAGCACAGATCGAGCGGCTGCTGAAATTGATTCACCGCCACACAAACAACGAACTCACGATCACCCTGTCGTGCGGCGAACAAAGCCAAGAGGTGTATCAACGCTGGAAAGATGCCGGTGCATCCAGATACCTCCTCCGCATTGAGGCTTCAACCAGAAAACTTTACGAATCCATTCACCCGGCCGATGGCAACCATGACTACGACACACGAATCAAAGGGCTTGAAGACCTAAAAAAATGCGGATATCAGGTTGGCACAGGAGTAATGATCGGCTTGCCCGGACAAACACTCGAAGACCTGGCAGACGACCTGTTGTTTTTTTCCAAAATGGACATCGACATGGTGGGCATGGGGCCCTACCTGGAACATGCCGACACCCCGATGTTTGACAAAAGAAACCTTCTTCTTCCGGCCAACGAAAGATTCCTGCTCAGCCTCCGCATGATTGCCCTTCTGCGGATCATGATGCCCTACATCAACATTGCGGCATCCACTGCCCTCGAAACCATCAACCCATTAGGCCGCCAAATGGGAATTCTGGCCGGAGCCAATGTCGTTATGCCCAACCTGACTCCGGTAACCGATAGAAAAAAATACCTGCTCTACAACAACAAACCCAATCTCGACAAAGACGCTTCACTGAGCACCGCCACCCTGAACGACGTGCTGAGCTCAATAGGTGAAACGATCGGATACGGCCGGGCGGGCGACTCAATCCACTTTTCTCACCGGCAGGCGTAATCCATATTTAGGCTATAACCAAGCGAGGATACAGGAATCTGCAGATCCGAAACAAGCACAGTCAATGCTTCATTGATTCTGTAATTTTTGCTGCAGTGCAACCTTGCTCATGCAGAGGTTGTCATACAACATAGCAGTTGTTTTAAGAAAAATTAACAGCGTTTAAAAAAATAGTATTTTTATCCAGTTTTTTCAATCAAACAACCGTCTGAATCAGAACCCAACATGAAAAGAAAACTTACCATTCTCCTCCTGGCATTGCTGGGAATTTCGTTTGCAGGAATCAACTGGCTGATCAGTGATGATGCCAAAACCGAACGTGAACGCCGTAACATGGTTGACACCCGTGTGGACAACAACGGCTATTACAAACGACTCGCCAAAAAAGGCCTCTACACTTTAAATCCTGAAGTAAAAGTCGAACCTGCAATTTATACAGGAAGTAAAATCCGCGCATTTTCGGTGACAACCGATGACTCACCCGATATTCCGGTTACAACGATAAACTCCACACAAAGTGAGAACTCTGTGTTTATCAATCCTAATGATCCGGACAATGTGGTGAATTCAAACAACTCCACCCAAAATCCGGTTGGAAACCTTTATGGTGCCAACGACCTGTATTCATTCGACGCTTCGCAGACCTGGCTGGGCAAGGTACAGGGTGCAGGTGGTTCCAATTCAGGCGACCCGGCAGTGGTCATCGGCTGGAACGGAAGATGGTATATCAACTATATTTCCAATCCAGGAGGTCAGGGTGTTGCATACTCTGACAATCAGGGAGAAACCTGGACACCGGTAACCATTTCTCCAAACCCCGGACAATTGGCCGACAAGAACCACTTTTGGATCGACAACAGTCAATCAAGTCCATACGAAGGACATCTGTACAATGCCTGGACAGACTTTGGTGGACCCAACGACATGGAAGTTGTCATTTCCCGATCAACGGACGATGGCCTCACCTGGTCGACTCGTCAGAGCATCAGCAATGCCATCAATGCCGGCAGCCACAACCAGGGCGTGCATATTCAAACAGGCCCGAACGGCGAAGTGTATGCCGCATGGGCAGTTTATGACGGCTGGCCGACTGATGAATCCGCCATCGGCTTTGCTAAATCACTTGATGGTGGCGCCACCTGGCAGCCCGCTACTCGTGTCATCACCAATATCAGAGGCATCCGGACAACCACTACCTCGAAAAATATGCGCGTGAATTCTTTCCCGGTAATGGCCGTCGATATTTCGGGCGGAGCCAATAACGGAACGATCTATATGGTCTGGACAAATATTGGAGTTCCAGGCATCAACATCAACGAAAGCATTGATGTGTACATGGTTAAATCAACAGATCAGGGAGCTACATGGTCAACACCTGTACGTGTGAATCAGGATCCATACGGTCAGGGCAAACAGCATTATTTCCCCTGGATTACCTGCGACCCCGAAAACGGTGTGCTCAGCGTAATTTTCTACGACGACCGGAATGTTTCTTCAGCCCAGTGTGAAGTATTTTGCGCCAACAGCGATGATGGCGGCGAAACATGGGAAGACTTTAAGGTCTCAGACGTAGCCTTCACACCAGCTCCTATCCCCGGACTTGCCGGCGGATATATGGGCGATTATCTGGGCATTGCCGCAAGAGGCGGAAAAGTGTATCCCGTATGGACAGACAACCGCAGTGGAGTTACCATGACCTATTGCTCTCCTTACGAAACAAATCCCCTCAATCGCCCACGCGACCTTGTTGCTGTGGTTGAATTTGAAACCGGTGCTACTGACCTCGACTGGACTTTTGAAACATCACCGGGTTTCCTCAATTTCAACATCTATCGCGATAATGTGCTGATTGCCACTACAACAGAAAACACTTACACCGATCAATTGCCCGATTACGGATATTTTGACTACAAGGTTACTGCTTACTATGAAGGTGAACTCGAAAGCGGTGCCTCTGCCGTAAGTGTGCAATGGGGCGATGCTCAGATCAGTTATGGCCCTCTAACTGTGAAACAGTACCTTATGCCGGATTCAACTGCCCAGCAATTTGTTCTGGTAAACAATGAGGGACAATTACCCATGGACTTTACCGTTGCTTCAGAAATCATACTGAACAAACAGGTAAATGATTATTGTGATGCCTCAGGCGGTGGTGATGAGTTTATATCCCGGGTTACATTCGGCAATGTTGATAATGCCTCAGGTAGCTCCGGCTATGCAGACTATACCACATTCAGCGAAGTGGTTATGCCCGGACAACCGCTTGAAGTAGTAATCCAGAACGGAAATCCTTACTCAGGCGATCAGGTAGGTGTTTGGGTGGATTGGAATCAGGACGGCGAATTCAACGATGAACCCGTCACTGTTGAAGGCACACCCGGCCTAGGACCCTACACTGCCATCATCAACCCGCCCTTTACTGCAGTACCCGGCCCAACCCGAATGCGTGTCCGGTTAACTTATACTGGCAGTGTTCAACCTTGTGGAACTACTCAATATGGTGAAGTTGAGGACTATTCGTTGTATGTGGTAAGTTGGCTTACCTACACACCAACTTCCGGAACTATTGCCCCAGGCGCTTCTGACACCCTCTTCCTCAATTTCAATGCAACCGACCTCGAAATGGGCGATTATTTTGCCAATATCTTCATCAACAGCAACGACCCTGATAATGGCTCTGTAACAATACCCGTTCATTTAAGGGTTACTGACCTGCAGATCACAGCCGTGGCTGATACCAATGCAGCTTGCTCAGGAAGTCCTGTTGCCCTCAATGCTGAGGTTTCGGGCGGCTCGGGTGAATATACTTTCTACTGGAAAAATATGGCCGGTGACATCATCTCCAACGAACAAAATTCAACCCTGTATCCAACATTGACAGATAGCTACACCGCATATGTTTCCGACGGAACTGACACCATGCCTTCAAATCCTGTCGAAGTTACCGTTTATGAGCTTCCGTTGGTTGATGTCGGCGCTGATATAGTTATTTGCGGAGGCGACAACCACACCTTTGATGCCGGAAACGAAGGAGCTGTATTCTTGTGGTCGAACGGTGCAACAACCCAGACCATAGCAGTGGATTCAACCGGACTGGGTTATGGGGTGCATACCTTCTGGGTAAATGTAACCAACGAAAACAATTGTGTTGCCACCGATACCGTGAAGATCGAATTCCTAGATTGCACCATTATTGATGAGCAAACTCAAGCGACGCTTAATGTATACCCGAATCCGGGCAACGGATTGTTCGATCTCGTAGTCAACAATGCCGGTAACCCTCAGATAAAGATCAGGGTTTACAACCAGGCAGGCACTGAGATACTAGCACAATCAGTTCAGGCCACCGGCAACCAGCTGAGGCACAAGCTCGACCTTACCCGTCAGCCTAAGGGTGTCTATACACTTATCATTGAATCCAATAGACGGATAACCAGAAAGCTAATTATCCAATAATAAATTCAATAATGTTTTCCAAAACCATCTAAAAAATGAAAAAAGTAATCCTCTCATTAGCCCTGGCATTCCTCAGTGTGTATGCCGTGGCCCAACAGATTCCGCGTGAAATGGTACTCCTTGAAATTGGTACCGGAACCTGGTGCGTGTATTGCCCCGGTGCCGCAATGGGTGCCGATGACCTGATAGCCAACGGACATCCGGTGGCTGTGGTCGAAAACCATAATGGCGACCCGTTTGCCAATGTTTATTCCAACGCAAGGAATTCATTCTATGGCATCTCGGGTTATCCGACAGCTTATTTCGACGGACAAAACCCGCATGTGGGCGGCAGCGCCAGTCAAAGTCTTTATCCGCAGTATCTTACAAAAGTAAATGCAAGACTGGCTGTTCCTACCTCCTTTAAAGTGGATATTTTTGGCACCAACAACGGCAATGTTTACGACATCACCCTGCGCATCGAAAAGGTTGCCGCTTATACCGGCAATCTGGTTGTACATCTGGCGCTTACAGAGTCAGAGATAGCTTACAACTGGCAGAACCAAAACCACCTGAACTTTGTTAACCGACTAATGGTTCCCAATCAAAACGGCACACCACTCACGATTGATGTCGGACAAACCGTTGACATCGACCTTTCATTCACCTTCAACAACACATGGGTGGATGAGCATTGCGAACTGGTAGCATGGGTTCAGAACAACAGCACCAAGGAAGTAGTTCACTCCAACAAAGTTGCCCTGCTCGACCTTGATCCGGGTGCCCCGACATTCCTTGCCGACTTTACCTCAAATAAAACAGACCTATGTGAACCCGGAACAGTGAAATTCTACGACAACTCTATTGGAAACCCGACAGTGTTTAACTGGCAGTTCCCCGGCGGTAACCCATCAAGTTCAAACCTTGAAAAACCCATTGTTTATTATGCTGACTATGGTGAGTATGATGTAACCCTGACCGTGTCGAACGGAAGCGACCAAAGCACGACCTCAAAAACGGCATACATCAAGGTTCATGAACCTCCGGTGGTTACTTTTGCCGAAGTTCCTGTTCAGTGTATCTTCTGGGATCCACACCAGCTTATGGAAGGCCAGCCTGAAGGTGGCGTTTATGAAGGTCCGGGCGTGGTTGACGGATATTTCCATCCTTCCGTTGCAGGAGTTGGCAACCACACCATTACATACACCTATACAGATCCGTATGGTTGCGTAAACTCAGCAACACAGGTTTTTGGTGTTGATGAGTGCACATCAATTAATGAACAGGTTGGCGGCGTGGCAGTAAACATCTTCCCCAACCCCACTACCGGCAAATTTGTGGTTGAACTCGGAAGTCGTGAGAGTACCCAGATGAATATCAAGGTAATCAACAATCAGGGCAGAACAGTATTTGAAAGCAGCCCGCTGCGCATTGCAGGCGACTACCGTCAGGAAATTGACCTGAGCGGTCTGGCCGAAGGCGTTTATTTTGTAAAATTCGAAGCCAACGGAAACAGCATGAGCAAAAAAATCGTGCTCAGGCATTGATCCCCAGAAACCAATAATAAAAACCCGGCATCCCTGTTGATGTCGGGTTTTTTGTTTTCGGGAGAGAATCAGCCTTCAAAAATTAATTCCAAAATCGCAGTAACATGAAAACATCCAGGCTTGATCACGTCTGCTCCGGATGTGAAACTTAGCGAATCGATCTCGTGAGGCGAAGCCAAATAACATTTGTTAGAGAGCTAGACATACATTGGTTTTTATGATTCTCTAACCTCCAGCAATTGATTTTGGATATGTTTGCACAAGGTGTTTCCACAATTATTAATTTTGTTGTCAATGAATCGAAAGTAAGTGCTTGTGAAATACTGAATGAGGAAAATTATTTGTTTTATCAGGGAACAAGGTTTGCAAGGATTATATATCCGCATCCTTAAGGATTATAAAAAAAATATTTCATTAAAATGATGTTTGAGAAATTCCTTTTTTTAGTTCATAAATATTGAATCCTACAAATTGAATAGACATGAAAAAATCATTTTTAATTTTCGTTTCACTTTTTGCAACTATATTCAGTCTTAAATCACAGTCAGATTCATATAAAAACGAGTTTAGATGTAAAATTACTGCTCAAGACTTCGTTAAAGAAAATCTAAAATACCCACAAGAGGCAAAATTTTCTAATTCATTTGTTTACGAAGAGAACGGATATAGCAAATGTATCATATTAGGACAGGTGACGGCTAAGAATGCATATGGAACAAAAAGTTTATATACTTTCAAAATTTGGATGACGCATAATGGAAATGAATGGACAGACATCAAAAACTGGGAATTAGAAAGGCTAATATTGGAGGATGAAGAAAAGAAGCAGACTATCATTGATAATAGGAAAAAACCTGTAAATGATACTAGAAAAAAAGAGTTAGGTAGTATTGATGGTGTTAAATGTACTTTTATTGAAGGAAGTCATTTATTTACGAGAGTTGTAACTGGAGTGAAACTCAATCGTGATCAGATCAAAAAAGCCTCTGAAGAACTTGATATTAAAACTGATATTATTTATTTCCATTTACCTGATAGGACTAATAGAGGTCAGGATTATGCTATGAAGAATGGAAATATGATATTCATTTTTGAAGATTAGTTAAATCTTTAATATCATTATCTATTATTACAATTTAATATGAATTTAAATGGAAAATCTTCGCAATAGACATGTTCAATTAATAGAGTTTTTAAAACAATTTGATCTTTATAACAATGCAAAAATCGTTTACAAAGAGCGTTGTACGCATGATTTGAAAAATGTTGATGTCAACGACATTAATATGGCAGTATTCTTAGTTTGTGATTTTCTAAACCAGCCAACTGGTTCCAGTGGTGATTTCAACTTATATAAGTTGCTTCAGTCATATTTAAAAGATAAAGAAAAAAGACAAGAAATAAATCATATATTAGATTTATAAACCCCCAGGCGAGAATGTGTCATCCATGCCTTACGAATACTAAATCACTAATTTTTACCAGAAACAAATTGAATATACAAATTCATTGCTGTCCACTTAAAATAGATTGAGTGACAGTTGGTTATAAAAAGGTTCTTTGACATTTTGGGAGTATACGATTTTAAAAAGCTCATTTACAGGTGTTTTGTCTAAAAGTGATATTCCTAAAACCTGTAGAATTTCGTAGGTTGATCGATCTATTTTTAATGAAGATCCTACGA
>Ga0208244_100447_pt1 | contig 40278 bp, 39 predicted proteins | sample SubbioCR12Aug_5A_FD_184828 | JGI IMG/M metagenome (GOLD analysis project Ga0208244, IMG submission 184828) | Serpentinite rock and fluid subsurface biosphere microbial communities from McLaughlin Reserve, California, USA - CR12Aug_5A (SPAdes) | ecosystem: Environmental > Terrestrial > Deep...
CCGGGGTGATGCTGAAAGCCGGCCTGCTCGGCTGGCTGCGCTGCCTGCCGCTGGGCGCGCAGGCGCTGCCCGACGCCGGCGCGACGCTGATGCTGGCCGGTTTCATTGCGATGTTCCTCGGCGTGGTCGCAGGGCTGATGCAGCGCAACCTGAAAGTGCTGCTCGCGTATTCGAGCGTGAGCCAGATGGGCTACCTGAGCCTGGGCGTGGGCGCCGGCTTGCTGTCGCCCGCCGCCTGGCCGCTGCTGCTGCCGGCCCTTGTCTTCTATGCCCTGCACCACGCGCTGGCAAAAAGCGCGCTGTTCCTCGGCGCGGGACTGATCCGCACGCACGGGGCCAACGCGCTGCGCGGTGCCGCGCTCGCGGTGCCGGCGCTGGCGCTCGCCGGCGCCCCACTGACGAGTGGCGTGCTGGCGAAGGCCGAGCTGAAACAGGCGCTGACCGGCCTGCCCGGTCCTTGGTCCGACCTCGTCGCCGACCTGCTGCCGTTCGCGGCGCTGGGCACCGCGCTCCTGATGGCGCGCCTGATTTGGCTGGCCTGGCGACTGCCCGCACCGGTCGACCCGGCCGCGGCGCCGCGTGGTCTGCATGCGCCCTGGCTGTTGGCTGTGCTCGCCTCGGTCCTGCTGCCCTGGAGCCTGGCTTCGGGCGAGGCCAGGATCGAAGCGTTCCAATTCGCAACGCTGGCCGCCGCAAGCTGGCCGCTCGTCCTCGCCGTCGCGCTGGCCGCCGCGGCACCGCGTTTGCGCCTGCGCGCCCCCGCGCTGCCGCCGGGTGACCTCCTGCATCCCCTGGCGCAGGGGATCGAGCAACTGCGTGGCGCCCGCCCCCGCTGGCGGCTCCCCGTAATGCCGGACTGGACGCCACGCATGCAAGGAGGGACGCGCAAGCTGCGCAAGGCCATAGCCAGCCCCGGAACCGGCATGCTGTGGCTTGCCCTGCTCGCGGCGTTCACCCTCCTGCTGGTACGCTGAGGGGCAGGAACTGTTTGAGACGGAATCGGGTCAGCTTCTTGGGGTGACCGTAGATTCCTACCAAACCGGCTCTGCGCCGCAGGTCACCTGCTAACATGGTTTGCAGCAAAATCGATATTGATAACGGATGGAGACCCCCATGACGATTCGCTATTTGTTTGCTTTAACAGGCCTGCTCGCAGCATTTTCACTGCACGCCGCCACGCCCGCCCCCGCGCAGACGGGAACCTACTACGGTGCGCAGGCCACCGAATATCCCGCCTGGTTCAAGGAAAGCTTTCTCGACCTGCGCGAAGACGTGAAGGAGGCCAAGCAGTCGGGCAAGCGCGTCATGATCCTGTTCAACCAGGACAACTGTCCTTATTGCTCGGCCATGGTGGAACGCAATCTGTCGCAGCGCGAGATCGAAACCACGCTGAAGGAAAAATTCGACGTCATCGCGATGAACATCTGGGGCGATCGCGAGGTCGTCGGGCTCGACGGCAAGTCCTACACGGAAAAAACCTACGCCGCCGCCCTGAAAATCCAGTTCACCCCCAGCCTGATGTTCCTCGACGAGTCCGGCGAGACCGTACTGCGGCTTAACGGCTACGTGCCGCCCGCGCGGATGCAGGCGGCGCTCGACTGGGTCGGCGGCAAGATGGAGAAGAAAACGTCGTTCCGCGACTACGTCGCCGAGCGCGAGAAAGACACCCCCAAGCGCGCCTCCGCCGACATGATCGCGCAGGACTTTTTCCTGAAGGGCGCCAGCGACCTGCGCCGCAAGGGCAAACAGGCGAAACCGCTGGCCGTGTTTTTCGAGCAGAAGGACTGCCCGGATTGCGAAGTGCTGCACCGCCGCGTGCTGGCCGACCCGGAAGTACGGCAGGCGCTCGCGAAGTTCGACAACGCGCGCTTCGACATGTGGTCGCGCGAGATCATCACCACCCCCGAAGGCAAGCGCATGCCGGTGCGCGACTGGGTGCGCCAGTTGGGCGTCAACTACGCGCCCGGCATCGTGCTGTTCAACAACGCGGGCACGGAAGTCATCCGCTGGGAGTCATCGTTCCGCGTGTTCCACACCATGGGCATGTTCGACTACGTCAGCAGCCGGGATTACCAGAAGGAACCGAACTTCCAGCGCTACCTCGCCGGCGTGACCGAGCACATCCGCGAGCAGGGCCGCGACGTCAACATTTATCGCTTCGCCGACGAGCCGCTCGCGATGCCGGTGCGCCACCGCTAAAAAAACTCAGTCCGCCTCGCGCTGCAGTTGCAGCGGCAAGGCGGGCGCCCGGCCCTGCTTGTCCTCCCCCGCATACAGGGTGAGGTGAGGATAGGGGATTTCGATGCCCGCGGCATCGAAGGCCTTCTTTAAATGGTAGAGAAAGGCGCGCCGCACGCCCCATTGCTCCAGCGGCTTCACCCTGAAGCGACAGCGAATCACCACGGACGAATCCGCCCACTGGTCCACCCCGGCAATCTCCAGATCGTCCACGATCTTGCCGCCCAGTTCGGGATCGGCGCGCATCGCCGCGCCCACCTCGCGCATCACCGCATACACCTCGTCGAGATCTTCACGATAGGCCACGCCGATGTCGATCACGGCATAGGCAAAGCCGCGGCTGCGGTTGGTCACGCTGGTCACGGTGCCGTTGGGCACGTAATGCACGCTGCCCTCAAAATCACGCAACCGGATGTAGCGCAGCGTCATTTCCTCGACCAGTCCGGTCTTGTCGGCCACCTGCACCACGTCGCCCTGGCGCACCTGGTTTTCCAGCAGCAGAAAAAAACCGTTGAAATAATCCTTGACCAGGCTCTGCGCACCGAAGCCGATGGCAATGCCAAGCACGCCGGCGGTGGCGAGAATGGGCGCGATGGAGATGCCGACCTCGGAGAGCACCAGCATGGCGCCGACCAGGATGATGACCACCGTGGCGACATAACGGAACACCCGCTCCAGCGTATCCAGGCGCTTGATCCGTTCAAGATCGTCGAGCTCACTCTGCATGTGCTGGCGCAGCCGCGCCAGCGCCTTGCGCGACAGCCGCAGCGCGAGCCAGGTCAGGCCCAGAATGATGGCGACGTGGAGGAGGGTGATGGCGAGTCCTTGCCAGTTACTTGCCTGGGTTTGCAGGGTATTCAAATACTCCAAAATCATTCCTTTCAGGTTTCGCTGCGGGCACCGGCGCCTGGACGAAATTGCGCAGATGAAAACATTAGCAGGCGGTGACGGCTTGCGCCACGCGTTACAGCATGTCGTTCACGACGATGCCGCGTCCACCTCGATCTGCCACGCGCGGATGAACGGAAGATAGAAACGCTGCGTGTCCGGCACCGCGCCGCGGACCTGGCACAGCGCTCGGGCAAACGCATCGGCACGGCTCAGCTGCTCGGCCAGCGACCAGCCGTGCAGCATGCCCAGCATGAACACTGCGGCGAACCCGTCGCCCGCCCCCACGCAGTCGACCGTCTGCGGCAGCGCCGTGCCGTTCACCGATTCGATGCGCCCGGCGCGGTCGAGCGTCCACACCCCGGCGCCGCCGCAGGTCACCACCACGCGCTCCAGATCGAAGCTCGACAGCAGGACCCGGGCGCAATCCTGCGGCGTCTCGCCGTCCAGCGCGAACAACCGGCCGATGCGGGCCAGCTCGTTCTCGTTCAACTTGACCACGTCGGCCTGCTGCAAGGACCAGCGCACGGTCTGGGCATCCACCCAGGGGTCGTGCAGGTTGGCATCCAGAAACACCCGGGCGTCGACCGTACCCAGCAACTCGCGCAAGGCGCGGCGTGATTCGCCGCGTTGCGACAGGGTGCCGAAATAGACGATTTGCGGATGCGACGACAGACCCACCATGCGCGCCAGGCTGGCGTGGATGTGGTCATAGGCCTGGTCGGGCAGGATCTCGAACGCCGGGCCGGATTCCGTCTCGGTCACCTTGACCCGTCCGGTCGGGCGTGCCGGATCGCGCTGCACCCCGCGCGCATCCAGCCGGCGTGCGCTCAGCGTCTGCTGCAGCTGGTCGCCCCATGCGTCCTTGCCGGCCCGCGTCACCAACACCGGGTGCGCCCCCAGCGCGCCGAGATGGCATGCCACATTGAACGGCGCGCCATCCAGCACATTGCGGTCGAGAAACTGATCGACCAGGGTTTCGCCGAAGGCAATCACGGTCTGCCCGGCCAGTGCGGCGTCCGTTTCCGCCGGACGCCTTGCGGCCGCAAGACTCGATGTGTTCATCATTCCACCCTTTCCGTAATCCTGTTACCAGCTTCGTGCGCACGCCGACTCTGTTCGGCAGGTCGTCAAAGCGTGTATTCCAGCCTGAAATTCACCGCCGTGTCGGCGCTGTCGGTGAGGGCGACCGCCGAACTCAGCCCAGCCATGCGCCATTTTCCTGAGCGGGACTCCAATAGGCTCCTCCCCGCCGCCAGCGGATAAAAGCCCGTGTTGCCCGGCGAATAAAGCGCTGACAGAAAAACCTGAACGCGGCGGCAAGCCGCACATGGATGCGAACGGCCCAGTCCCCCCAGGCACTATCCGGAGTCGGGCTGATCGGCTTTTATTTTTGCACAATATTATATTGCCAATCAAGCCTGGCCTGCCCAGGCCCACCCACCGCTCACCCTGCGCTGGCCTTTCCTTACCTTCCGAATCAGGGGCATGCCTTGACCCCGCTTCCTGCCCCAAGGTAACGTGCCGACACGATTGACCCCTTCGACGGGATATCCACACAATGAAAACCCCGGGTTCGAGCTTTGCATGCCTGCCAACGACACCCGGAACGATCAAATTCCTGTTTCCTGCTGACGCGCCCGCCCCCACCCGGTGTCCTGACTGCGGGGCCTTGCACGCATGAGCGAGTGGGCCGTCAGCCATCTCGGATTGATCTACCAGATTTACGGCCTGTCCTTTGTCGTTTTGGGCGTGGTCGCGATATTGCTGCCCAGGCAGGACACGACGCTGCGCTTTGCGCGCGAGCTCTGGCTGCTGGGGGCGTTCGGCTTGCTGCACGGCCTGCAGGAATACGTCGAGTGGGAACGCCTGAACCATAACGCAGCCTGGCTGGCTCACTTCAGCAGCCTGCTGCTTGCCGTTTCCTATTTGCCCCTGCTGGAATTCGGCCGCCGCGCCCTGGCGCTCGCCCCCAAGCCGATCCACCTGCCCGCGCCCTGGCTATACACCGGTGTCAGTCTGGGCGTCGCCGCCCTGACGATTGCTGCCAGTTCGCCGATCAGCGGCCTGACCATCGGCGCGCGCTATCTGATCGGGCTGCCGGGCGCCCTGTTGACCGGTTTGGCCCTGCTCACCCTGTTGCGTGCCCCAGCCACGCGCCGCCGGACCGGACAACCCGCCATCCCGGAAATCTGGCTGGGCGTCCTCGCCCTCGCCTTCGTCGGCTATGCCCTGCTGACGCCTTTCATTGCCTCGCCGGAGCCGTCCCTGCCGGGCTGGCTGCCCACGCAAGCGGATTTTCTGGCCGCCACCGGCCTGCCCATCCAACTGCTGCGCGCCCTCTGCGCGGTGGCCGCCAGCGTGGCGCTGATCGTCATGGTGCGGCAGGCCGGCGCCACCCGCAGCGACGATCTGTTGCGGGTCCTCGGCACGATCAGCGGCATCGTCTACCGCTGCAACAACGACCGCAACTGGACGATCCGCTACCTGGCCGGAAACGTGGAAGAGCTCTGTGGCTACACGGTGCAGGATTTTCTGGTCGGCGAAACGGTCAGCCTCGGCAGCTGGATTCATCCGGACGACGCAACGCGCGTATGGGAATCGGTGCAGGCGGCGCTTGAGACGCGGCAGCCCTTCTCGCTGTCCTACCGGATTCACACGCGCGACGGCAGCGTGCGCTGGGTCCACGAAAGCGGCCAGGGCATCTTCGACCGCGCCGGCAAGCTCGATTACCTGCAGGGCCACATCATCGATGCCACCGCGCTGGTCGAAGCCAACGAGTCGCTGCGCATCAAGGATGCCGCGATTGAATCGTCCATCAACGCCATGGCCATTGCCGACATGAACGGCAGGCTGGTCTACGTCAACCACGCCTTTGTCCAGTTATGGCAACTGCACAGCGCGGAAGAAGCGCTCGGCCGCTCGCCGCTCGAGTTCTGGGAAACGCCGGACGCGGCGCAGGCGGTGATGGACGCCCTGCAGCAGCTGGGGCAGTGGCAGGGCGTGCTGCACGCGCGCCGCAGCAATGGCACGCGTTTCGACGCGCAGCTTTCGGCCAATATGGTGCTCGATGATTCCGGCGCCCCCCGTTGCATGATGGCCTCGTTCATCGACATCAGCGATCGCCTCGGCGCCGAGCGCCGCCTGCGCGACCAACTCCAGCTGCTCGATGAAAGCCAGCGCATGGCCCATCTGGGCAGCTGGGAATGGGACATCGCCAGCGGCCGTGTCCACTGGTCGGATGAACTCATCCGCATCTACGGCTTGGTGCCCGGCGAAGTCGAGCCGACGTACGACACCTTCGCCAACACGATCCACCCTGAAGATCGCGAGCGGGTGCTGGCCCTGGTGACGCAGACCCTGGAAGGGGGCGTGCCCTTCGACACCGAGTTTCGCGTGTGTCGCCCGGACGGCACCGTGCGCATCGTTTCGGCACGCGGCGAAGTGCGCCGCAATGCGGACGGCCAGCCGGTGTCCATGTTCGGCATGGGCCTGGACATCACCGAACTGCGCGCAGCGGATGAAGCGGTTCGCGCGGCCCAGCGCCAGTTGCAGTCCGTCATCGATGCCGCCAGCGAGGTCGCCATCATTTCCACCGATGCCGACGGCTGCATCACCTTGTTCAACCGCGGCGCCGAGCAGATGCTCGGCTACCGCGCAGCGGACCTGGTCGGCAAGCGCACCCCGGTCGTCTTTCACGATGCCTCCGAAATGGCTGCGCGCAGCGAGGCGCTGAGCCGCGAATACGGCCGACCGCTGCATGGCATGGACGTCTTTCTGGAGCCCGCGCTCCATGGCGATACCGCCCCGCGCGAATGGACCTATTTGCGCGCCGATGGCGCCAGGCTGATCGTAAGCCTGGCGGTGACGCCCGAGCGCGACGCGTCCGGCCGCATCGGCGGCTTCCTCGGCGTGGCGACCGACATCACCGCGCGCGCGGAACTGCTGGCGCGGCTGGAGAAAATCGGCCGCAACACGCCCGGCATGATCTACCAGTTCCAGCAGCGCCCCGACGGCTCGGCCTGCTTTCCCTATGCCAGCGAAGGCGTGCGGGATATTTACGGGGTTTCCCCGAACGAAGTCACCCACGATGCAAGCGTGGTTTTTGGCGTGCTGCATCCCGACGATGTGCAACAAATCATCGACAGCATCGCGGTCTCGGCGCGCGACCTCACGTCCTGGCATCTGCAGTACCGCGTCAACCACCCGCTCAAGGGTGAAATCTGGGCAGAAGGCCGCTCCTCGCCGGAACGCCTGCCCGACGGCAGCGTACTGTGGCACGGCGCCATTTTCGATGTGACTGAACAGAAGCAGACCGAACTCGCGCTAGCGCGCAGCCTGCGGGAACTGCGCGCCTCCGAACAGCGCCAGCACGAGCTGCTGGTTCTGACTCAACGCGAGCAGGGACGCCTGACCGCCCTGCTGTCGGGCATGAGCGTCGGCATCCTGTTCGAGGACCGCGACAAGCGCGTCGAATACGTCAACCCCGCCTTCCGCCACATGTGGGCGATCAAGGAAGACACCGACCTGGTGGGACAGCCAACCGAGGAAGTGCTCAACCATTCGACCCACCGCTTCGCGCGGCCCGACCACGCTTCCAAGCACATCCTGCACGTGCTCGACACCCACGAGATCAGCGAGCGTTTCGAGGTCGACCTCTATGATGGCCGCACCCTCACTCAGCTGTCCTATCCGGTGTCCGACCCCGACGGCCGCGTCATCGGCCGGCTGTGGATCTACGAGGACATCACCCACGAGCGCCAGACCGCACAGCAGCTCATCTACCTGGCCGAGCACGACGCGCTCACCGGCCTCTACAACCGCCACCGTTTCCAGGAACACCTGGACCGCATGATCAGCACCTCGGCCCGCAGCGGCGCGCGTTTCGGCCTGCTGTATTTCGATCTCGACGAATTCAAGACCATCAACGACACCTTCGGCCACCGCGCCGGCGATACCGTGCTGGTGCGCGCGGCAGGCGAGGTGGCCAGCCTGGTGCGCGGCGGCGAAATGTTCGCGCGCGTGGGCGGTGACGAATTCGCTGTCCTGGTCGAGATGGTCCACGGCAACGAGCCCGAGCATCTGGCCGAGCGCATCGTGCATGCCATCTCCGCCATCCCGTTCCGCTTCCGCGGCAGCAACCTGCGCCTCACCGCCAGCATCGGCATTGCCCAATTCCCCCGGCACGGCGACAACGCCGAGGACCTGGTGGCGCACGCCGACACCGCCATGTATCAGGCCAAGGGCAGCGGCAAGAACACCTGGGCGATCTATGACGCCAGCCGCAACACCACCGAGGCGATGCTGGCGCGCATGACCTGGAGCAGCCGCATCGCGCAGGCGCTCGAACAGGACGGGCTGGAACTGCACTTCCAGGGCATCTACCACACCCGCGACGGCAGCCTGAGCCATCTTGAAGCGCTGGTCCGGATGAAGGATCCGCTGGAAGCCGGGCGCCTGATCATGCCGGGTCAGTTCATCCCGATTGCCGAGAAAACCGGGCAGATTCTCGAAATCGACCGCTGGGTGATCCGGCGCAGCATCCAGACCCTGGCGCACCACCCCGATCTGGCGGCCCTGGCGGTCAACATCTCCGGCCGCAGCTTCGACGAACCCGACCTGCCGCGCTACATCCACGAGCAACTGGAACGGCAGGGCGTCGCCCCCAGGCGGCTGATCATCGAACTCACCGAAACCGCAGCCGTCTCCGAAATGCAGGACGCGCAGCGCTTCATCGAGGCGCTGCAGCAAACCGGCTGCCTGATCTGCCTCGACGATTTCGGCTCGGGTTTTTCCACCTTCGCTTACCTGAAATACCTCGACGCGCAGATCCTCAAGATCGACGGCATGTTCATCCGCGACCTGCCCAACAACCGCGACAACCAGACCTTCGTCAAGGCGATGATCGACGTCGCCCGCGGCCTCGGCAAGCTTACCGTCGCGGAATTCGTCGAGGACGCTACCACCCTCGAAATGCTGGCGAGCTTCGGCGTCGACATGGCGCAGGGCTATCACCTTGACCGGCCGTCGGCCCAGCACCCCAGCCTTGGCTGAATCAGCGCATTGCAATGCCCCTGCCCGGTTTGGGTTCAAGGCGATGCCAAGTCACGATAGAATGGCCGCCTCTTCCGGCTGCCGGCCGGTGTGTTTTCCAACTTTATCTTCATGACGCTTTTCTATGCAGTCCTGACCCCGTTTGTGGGGGCCGCCCTGGTTGCGCTGGCCTCCCGCTTCGGCCGCTCGCATTCCGCGTGGGCGGCGGGGGCGGTCACACTGGCGGCCATGCTGTGGCTGGCGCCCTCGCTGCATTTGCCATTCGAAGGACTGACGCTGATCCAGCAGCAGGACTGGATGCCGGCGCTGGGACTCAACATCTCCTTCCGTCTCGATGGCCTGGCACTGCTGTTCGCCGGGCTGATCCTCGGCATCGGCCTTCTGATCGTGCTGTATGCACGCTACTACCTGTCCGAGCGCGACAGCATGGGCCGCTTCTACAGCTATCTGATGCTGTTCATGGGTTCGATGCTCGGCATCGTGCTGTCGGAAAACCTGATCCAGTTGCTGATCTTCTGGGAGCTGACCAGCCTGTCGTCCTTCCTGCTGATCAGCTACTGGCAGCACCGCGAGGAAGCCCGCCACGGCGCGCGCATGGCGCTGGCGGTCACTGGCTTGGGCGGCTTCGCGATGCTGGGCGGCTTCCTGCTGCTCGGCCACATCGTCGGCAGCTACGAGCTGTCCGACGTGTTCGCCTCCGGCGACCTGATCCGCGAACATCCACTCTATGTGCCGACACTGCTGCTGATCCTGCTCGGGGTGTTCACCAAGTCGGCACAGTTCCCCTTCCATTTCTGGCTGCCGCACGCGATGGCCGCCCCCACGCCGGTGTCGGCCTACCTGCATTCGGCGACCATGGTGAAGGCCGGCGTGTTTCTGCTTGCACGCCTGTGGCCGGCGCTGTCCGGCACGCCGGAATGGTTCTGGCTGGTGTCCGGCGCGGGGCTGGCCACGCTCTTGCTCGGCGCCTACGTCGCGCTGTTCAAGCATGACCTGAAAGGCCTGCTTGCCTATTCGACCATCAGCCACCTTGGCCTGATTACACTTTTATTTGGCCTGTCGACCCCGCTCGCCGCGGTAGCCGGGGTGTTCCACATCATCAACCACGCCATTTTCAAGGCTTCGCTGTTTATGGCCGCCGGCATCATCGATCACGAATCAGGCACCCGCGACATGCGGCGCCTCAACGGCCTGTGGAAATTCATGCCCTATACCGCGACGCTGGCCATGGTGGCGGCCGCCGCGATGGCGGGCGTGCCGCTGATGAACGGCTTCCTGTCGAAGGAAATGTTCTTCGCCGAGACGGTGCACATCGGAGCAGGCCAACTGGGCGGCTGGCTGCTGCCCGCGCTGGTGACGCTGGCCGGCGCCTTCGCGGTGGCCTACTCGATCCGCTTCATCCACGATGTGTTCTTCAACGGCGAGCCGGTGGACTTGCCGCGCACGCCGCACGAGCCGCCGCGCTGGATGAAGGTGCCGGTGGAAATCCTGGTGGTGCTGTGCCTGGTGGTGGGCATCGCGCCCGCGCTCACCGTCGCGCCGCTGCTGGCGGTGGCCGCGCAAAGCACGCTGCAGACTGTGCTGCCCGAATACCATCTGGCGCTATGGCACGGCATCAACCCGGCGCTGGTCATGAGCCTGTTCGCGCTGGTGGGCGGCGCGCTGATCTATCTCTCACGGCAGCCGCTGACGGCCTTGCACGAGCGCTTCATCGAGCGCATCGACGCACGCATCGCCTTCAACGCGCTGCAAAACGGCCTGTTCGCCCTGAGCCGCGGCATCACCCGCCTGATCGACAGCGGCTCGCTGCAGCGCCAGGTGTTCCTGTTCCTGCTGGCCGCGCTCGCGCTCGGCATCGTGCCCTGGCTGGCGAACGACACGCCGCTCACCGGCAACCGTGAAGGCCTGCCACTGGACGCCGTCAGCCTGCTCGCCGCCGGCGCCCTGATCGTCGCCACCTTCGCCACCGTGTGGTGGCATCGCCAGCGCTTCGTCGCGCTCGTCACCATCGGCGTGGTCGGCCTGGTGGTGTCGCTCGCCTTCATCAAGTTCTCCGCCCCTGACCTCGCACTGACCCAGCTGTCGGTCGAGATCGTCACCATTGTTTTGCTGCTGCTGGCGCTCTACTTCCTGCCGCAGCAGGCGGCGCCGGAAAAGGACCGCGGACGCGTCTGGCGCGACGGCGTGATCGCGCTGGTCGCGGGCAGCGGCACCGCAGCGTTGGCGTGGGCGGTGCTGACCCGCCCCTACGAAACCATCGCCGGCTACTTCCTCGAAAACAGTAAGCCGGGAGGCGGCGGCACCAACGTGGTCAACGTCATCCTGGTCGACTTCCGCGGCTACGACACGCTCGGCGAAATCACCGTGCTGGCGCTGGCCGGCCTCGGCATCGTGGCATTGCTGCAAGGGTTGCAACTGAACGCGCCGAGCCGCGATGCCGCCGGCCGCAGCTGGGATGCCGACGCCCACCCGGCGATCATGGCGACGCTCACCCGCATCCTCCTGCCGCTGGCGCTGCTGGTGGCGGTGTTCATCCTGTTGCGCGGCCACAACCAGCCGGGCGGCGGCTTCATCGCGGGTCTCATCACGGCGGTGGCGCTGATCGTGCAATACCTCGCCAACGGCGCCGCCTGGACCCACCAGCGCATGGCGTCCGACAGCCATCCGATGATCGCCTGGGGACTGGGCATCGCCACCTTCACCGGCCTGGCGAGCTGGGCCTTTGACCATCCCTTCCTGACCTCGACCTTCGGCTACATGAACTGGCCGCTGGTCGGAAAATTCGAGCTCGCCTCGGCGATGGTGTTCGACCTCGGCGTCTTCCTCGTAGTCGTCGGCGCCACCTTGATGATTCTGACCAATCTCGGCGGCCTGCATCACGCGCCCTCAACCAAGATGGAAAAACACTGATGGAGGCGCTGATCGCACTGGTCATTGGCGTGCTCACCGCGGGCGGCGTATTCCTCGCGCTGCGCGGCCAGACCTTCCCGGTGGTGCTGGGACTCACCCTGATGTCCTACGCCGTCAACCTGTTCCTGTTCGTCATGGGCCGGCTCGCCATCGGCGTGCCGCCGGTGATCAGCGACGCGGCCGCCGGCTACACCGACCCGCTGCCGCAGGCGCTGGTGCTCACCGCCATCGTCATCAGCTTCGGCATGACCGCCTTCGTCATCGTGCTGGCGCTCAAGGCGCGCGCCGAACTCGGCAACGACCACGTCGATGGCCACCATGAAGACAGCCACGAGGGCCGGCATTGATGAACGCGCTCGCGCATCTGCCCATCCTGCCGGTGGTGCTGCCGCTTTGCATCGGCATCCTGCTGCTGGCCCTGCGCAACGCACCGCTTGCGCTGCAGCGCGGCATCAGCCTCGCCGCCGCGCTGGCGCTGATTCCACTGGCGCTCGCGCTCAACGACGCGACCGCCGACGGCACCCATCTCGTCTACCAGCTCGGCAACTGGGTGGCGCCCTACGGCATCGTGCTGGTGGCCGACCGCCTGGCGGCGTGGATGCTGCTGACCACGGCCCTGCTCGCGGTGTTTGCGCTGGGCTACGCCGTGCGCGGCATCGACACCCAGGGCCGGCATTTCCACGTGCTGTTCCAGCTGCAACTGTTCGGTCTGAACGGCGCCTTCCTCACCGGCGACCTGTTCAACCTGTTCGTCTTCTTCGAGATCCTGCTGCTCGCCTCCTACGGCCTCTTGCTGCACGGCGGCGGCCGCCAGCGGGTGAAGGCGGGACTGCATTACGTCGTCATCAACCTGGTCGGCTCGACCCTGTTCCTGTTCGCCGTCGGCACCCTGTACGGCGTCACCGGCACGCTCAACATGGCCGATCTCGCGGTGAAACTGGCGGCGACGCCGGCGGAGCACGCAGCGCTGGTGCAGACCGCCGCCCTGCTGCTGTTCGGCGTGTTCGCGCTGAAGGCCGCACTGTTGCCGCTCTACCTGTGGCTGCCGGCCGCCTACGCCCACACCAGCGCCCCGGTGGCGGCGCTGTTCGCCATCATGACCAAGGTCGGCGCCTACAGCATCCTGCGCGTCTACAGCCTGATGGCCGGCGACGCCGCCGGGCCGCTGACCCACCTGCTCGACGCCTGGCTGGCGCCGGCGGCGCTCGTCACTCTCGCGCTCGGCATGGCGGGCGCGGTGGCCAGCACCGCGCTCAAGCAGCAGGCGGCCTACCTGGTGGTGGCTTCGATCGGCACCCTGCTGCTGGCTTTCGGCCTCGGCAGCGCCGGCGCGCTCGCCGCCGGCCTGTATTACCTGCCGCACTCCACCTTTGCGGCGGCCGCACTGTTCCTGCTGGCCGACAGCATTGCCCGCGCGCGCGGCGAACGCGGCGATCGTTTCGAATCCGGCCCCGTCCTGCCGCGCGCCCGGCTGCTGGGCGGGCTGTTCTTCGTCGTCGCCGTGGCCATCACCGGAATGCCGCCGCTGTCGGGCTTCCTCGGCAAGTTCATGCTGCTGCAGGCCGCGCTCGACTCGCCGCTGCTGCCATGGGTGTGGGGCGTGGTGCTGGTCACCGGCCTGGTGGGCGTGATCGCGCTGGCGCGCAGCGGCAGCCTGCTGTTCTACCGCACCTACACCGCGCATGACCCGGCAGCGCTGACCTCGCCCACGAACGCAGCACTGGCACCGGTGATCGGCCTGCTGGGCCTGGTCGTCGGCATGGTGATCTGGGCCGGGCCGCTGTCCGATCATGCCGCTGCCATCGCGGCGCAGCTGCTGGACCCGCGCCAATACATCGACGCCGTGCTGGGAGGACGAGGATGAGACGCCTGCTGCCGCACCCGCTGCTGAGCCTGTCGCTCACCCTCCTGTGGCTGCTGCTGGTCAACGAGTTCTCCGCCGGCGCGCTCGTACTCGGCGCGCTGCTCGGCTGGCTGATTCCCTTCGCCACTTCGCGCTTCTGGCCGGAACGGATCCGCATTCGCCACACCGGCGTCCTGCTGCGCTTTCTCGGCGTGTTCGTCGTCGACATCGTGCGCGGCAGCTTCCTCGTCGCCTGGCTGATCCTGAAAGGCCCCAAACGCCTGCGCCCGGCCTTCGTCGAAGTGCCGCTCGCGCTGAAGACCGATCTTGCGATCGGCCTCTTGGCCAACACCATCTCGCTGACGCCGGGCACGGTGTCGGCCAATCTGAGCGCGGACAAGCGCACCCTGATCGTGCACACGCTCGACACCGGCGACGCGGCCGCGCTGGTCGCCGAAATCAAGCAGCGCTATGAGACGCCGCTGAAAAAGGTATTCGAAGAGGAGAACGCATGATGCTGGAGACCGTCATCCCGATCGCCTATGCGCTGGTTGCCCTGGCCTTCCTGATGAGCTTCTGGCGGCTGATCCAGGGGCCCGACGCGCCCGACCGCATCCTCGCGCTCGACACCCTGTACGTGAACACCATCGCGTTGCTGGTGCTGCTCGGCATCCACCTCGGCAGCGCGATCTATTTCGAGGCGGCGCTGCTGATCGCGATGATGGGCTTCGTCGGCACCGTGGCGCTGTGCAAGTATCTGCTGCGCGGCGACATCATCGAATGAGGACCGGACAACCATGATCGACATCCTGCTCTCCCTGCTGATCCTGACCGGCGCGATTTTCACCTTCATCGGCTCGCTGGGCCTGGCCCGCCTCGCCGACTTCTATACCCGCCTGCACGGCCCCACCAAGGCCACCACGCTCGGCGTCGGCTGCCTGCTGATCGCCTCCGCCCTCTACTTCAGCGTGCGCGAGGAAGGCGTCAGCCTGCACGAGGTGCTGGTCACGCTGTTTCTCTTCATCACCGCGCCGGTAAGTGCCCACTTGCTGGCCAAGGCAGCGTTGCATCTGAAAGTGAAGTCGCTCACCCCGCCCCCGTTACAGAAGAAAAGCGACACCCCTCCAGACGCTGTCTGATACCCAGCCCGGAACATTTGGGCTAAAAACAATCCAATAATTGTGTTCGCAACCCGGTTGCGGATCACTCGCCTGTTCCATCAACACAAAGGACACCCCATGCGCACGCTTCTGATTGCATTGCCCTTATCGTCCCTCCTCCTGCTGTCCGCCTGCGCGACCAACGATCTGGGTGAGTCACGCGACCTCAGCAAGACCGAAAAGGGCGCCCTCATCGGCACCGTCAGCGGGGCCGCACTGGGCGCCATCATCAATCACAAGAACCGCGGCAAGGGTGCGCTGATCGGCGCGGTGGGCGGCGGCCTGACCGGCGCCGGTGTCGGCTACTACATGGACCAGCAGGCCAAGGATCTGCTGAAGCAGCTGCAGCCTGAAATCGGGCGCGGCGAAGTCAGCGTCGAAAAACGCGCCAGCGACAACGCCCTGCTGGTCAGCATGACCTCCACCACCGGCTTCGATACCAATTCCGCCGTGCTGAAGCCGGGCTACACGCCGACGCTGGACAAGATTTCCAGCGTGCTGAACCAGTACGGCAAGACCACCGTCAGCGTGATCGGCCATACCGACAGCGTCGGCTCGGATGCCTACAACCAGGCCCTGTCGGAGCGGCGCGCGCAGTCGGTGCTGGATTACTTCGCCAGCCGGAACGTCAATCCGATCCGGCTGGAAGCCTACGGCAAGGGCGAATCCGAGCCGCGCGCCGACAACCGCACCGACGCCGGCCGCGCGCTGAACCGGCGGGTCGAGTTGTGGATCCTGCCGGTGATGGCGAACTGAGCGCGCCTCCGGCCAGGCCGTCAAGGCATGCGTGCCGAACCGTTTCGGGTTTTTCCGCCTAGACTGAAGCCATGATCAATCCACTTCGCTTCCTGTCCCGCCTGATCCTGCTTGCCAGCCTGAGCTTCTGGCTGGCCGCGCCGGCCAGCGCTGAAATGGTGCGGGTACTGACGGTGCAGGGGCCGATCAGCCCGGCCAGCGCCGATTACCTCTTGCGCGGCATCGCCAAGGCGATCGACGACCAGGCGCATCTGATCGTGATCGAGATGGACACGCCGGGCGGGCTCGACAGCTCGATGCGCGACATCATCAAGGCCATTCTTGCCTCGCCAGTGCCCGTCGCTACCTATGTCTCGCCCAAGGGCGCGCGCGCGGCGAGTGCGGGCACTTACATCCTGTACGCCAGCCATATCGCGGCGATGGCGCCGGCCACCAATCTGGGTGCGGCGACGCCGGTCGAACTGGCGCCGAGCGGACAGCCCGGCGCGCCCGAAAAACCCGCCGCCCCCGGCCAGCCCGATGCCCAGAAGCCGGCCGAGCCGCCGGCCGGCGACCCCAAGATGCGCAAGGCGGTGCACGATGCCGCGGCCTACATCCGCGGGCTGGCCGAACTGCGCGGGCGCAATGTCGAGTGGGCCGAGCGCGCGGTGCGCGAGGCGGTGAGCCTGCCGGCAGACGAGGCGCTGGAACAGAAGGTGATCGACCTCGTCGCGGCTGACCTCGACGACCTGCTGAAACAGCTCGATGGCCGCGTCATTCAGATGAATGGCGAAACGGTCACCCTCGACACCGCCCAGGTCGAGATCGAGCGCGCCCAACCCGACTGGCGCAGCCGCCTGCTGGCGGTGATCGGCGACCCCAGCATCGCCTACATCCTGATGCTGCTGGGCATCTACGGGCTGATCTACGAGTTTTCCAACCCCGGCATGCTGTTCCCCGGCGTGGTCGGCGGCATCTGCCTGCTGCTCGCGCTGTTCGCGTTGCAGGTGATGCCGATCAGCTACGCCGGCCTGGCGCTGATGATCCTGGGCATCGTGCTGATGATTTCTGAAGCCTTCATCCCCAGCTTCGGCGCGCTGGGAATCGGCGGGTTGATCGCCTTCATCATCGGTTCGGTGATGCTGATCGACACCGACGTTCCGGGCTACGGCATTCCCTGGGCGCTGATCGTTCCGGTGGCCGTCACCAGCGGGCTGTTCAGCTTCTTCGTCGTCGGCATGGCCTTGAAGGCACGCGCCCGCCCGGTGGTCACCGGGGCCGAGGAAATGATCGGCGCCCAGGGCGAAATCCTGCACGACATGGAGCACGAAGGCTGGGCGCACCTGCACGGCGAGCAGTGGCAGGTGCGCAGCAGCGTGCCGTTGAAGCGCGGTACGACGGTTCGGGTGCGCGCCCGGCACGACCTGATTCTGGACGTTGAACCCTTGCAAGGAGAGAAGCATGTTTGAATTCGGTGGATTGACCATAGTGCTGTTGATCGTCGCGGTGCTGGCCGCCAGCCTGCGCATCCTGCGCGAATACGAGCGCGGCGTAGTGTTCATGCTCGGGCGCTTCTGGAAGGTGAAGGGGCCGGGCCTGGTGGTCATCATTCCCGGCATCCAGCAGATGGTGCGGGTCGACCTGCGCACCATGGTGTTCGACGTGCCGAGCCAGGACGTGATCTCGCGCGACAACGTCTCGGTCAAGGTCAACGCGGTGGTGTATTTCCGCGTCCTCGACCCGGCCAAGTCCATCCTGCAGGTGGAGGACTACATGAACGCCACCAGCCAGCTGGCGCAGACCACGCTGCGCGCGATCCTGGGCAAGCACGAACTCGACGAGATGCTGGCCGAGCGGGAAACCCTCAACACCGACATCCAGCTGGCGCTGGACGCGCAGACCGACGCCTGGGGCATCAAGGTCTCCAACGTCGAGATCAAGCACGTCGACATCGACGAATCGATGGTGCGCGCGATCGCCAAGCAGGCCGAAGCGGAGCGCGAGCGGCGTGCCAAGATCATCCATGCCGAAGGCGAACTGCAGGCCTCGGAAAAGCTGCTGGCCGCCGCCGAAGTCCTCGCCGGCAAGCCGCAGGCGATGCAGCTGCGCTATCTGCAGACGCTGTCCAACATCGCCGGCGACCGCACCAATACCATCGTCTTCCCGATGCCGGGCGAGCTGATGAACCTGATGATGCGCAGCACCAAACCGGGCGAATAAGCGCCCCAACCCTGGAAAAAACCCCGCTCCTCCCAGGGTTGCGGGTGGCAAGCCGCCCCGCATCCCGGTATGCTGATGTCCAATCCCGAACGCATTCGGGAACCTGTGCGGTGCGAATCCACTCTGTACCGACACATCAGTTTTGCAATTCGATAGAGGAGCCTAGATGAACCCGCAAGTCACCACCCTTGGCCGCAGTCAGTCTGCGGCGCTGTCGACCAACAAGGTCGTCAAGAACACCTACATGCTGCTGTCGATGACGCTGGCGTTTTCGGCGCTCACCGCCGGCCTGTCGATGTCGCTGAACCTGCCACACCCCGGCCTCATCATCACCCTGGTCGGCTACTTCGGTCTGCTGTTCCTGACCTCCAAGTTCCGCGACAGCGGCCTCGGCATTGCCTTCGTCTTCGCGCTGACCGGCTTCATGGGCTACACCCTCGGCCCCATCCTCAACATGTACCTGTCGCTGCCCAACGGCAGCCAGGTAGTGATGATGGCGATGGGCGGCACCGCGGCGATATTCCTCGGCCTGTCGGCCTACGTGATGACCACCCGCAAGGACTTCAGCTTCATGGGCGGCTTCCTCATGGTCGGCATCCTGGTCGCCTTCCTCGCAGGCCTCGGCGCCATCTTCTTCGAGATGCCCGGCCTGTCGCTGGCGGTGTCCGCCATGTTCGTGCTGCTGATGTCCGGTCTCATCCTGTACCAGACCAGCGAGATCATCCACGGCGGCGAGACCAACTACATCATGGCGACCGTCACGCTGTTCGTGTCGATCTTCAACCTATTCACCAGCCTGCTGCACCTGCTGGGCTTCGCCAACAACGACTGATCGTCGATGGCGTCATTGGCAAGCGAAACGGCGTCCTCCAGGGCGCCGTTTTTTATCGACACCCACTGCCACCTCGACGCAGCGGAATTCGACGTCGACCGCGACGCCGAATACGCGCGCGCCGTCGCCGGCGGCGTCGGCCTCCAGATCGTTCCCGCCGTCAGCCGCGACAATTTCGCCGCGGTAGCCGCCACCTGCGCGCGCTATCCGGGCTGTCTGCCGGCGTGGGGGCTGCATCCCATGCTGCTGGACGTGCACCGCCCGGAGCATCTGGCCGACCTGCGCGCGCAGATCGAGGCGCAGCGCCCGGTGGCGGTGGGCGAAATCGGCCTCGACCTGTTCGTCAAAAACCTCGACTACGCGACGCAGGAATTCTTCTACGTCGAGCAATTGAAGATCGCCAAGGATTACGACCTGCCGGTGTTGCTGCACTGCCGCAAAGCCAACGACGAATTGCTCAAGCACTTGCGCAAGATCGGCGTGCGCGGCGGCATCGCGCACGCCTTCAACGGCAGTCCGCAACAAGCGGACGCATTCATCAAGCTGGGATTCAAACTGGGCTTCGGCGGCGCCTTCACCTGGCCGCGCGCCAACAACCTGCGCCGGCTGGCGGTCTACCTGCCGCTGGAGGCGATCGTGCTGGAGACCGACAGCCCGGACATTCCACCGGTGTGGATCGGCCGCGGTCGCAATGCGCCGGGCGAGTTGCCGCGCATCGCGCAGACGCTGGCGGAATTGCGCGGCCTCGATGTCGAGGCGGTGGCGGCTGCCACCACGCGCAACGCCCGCGAACTCTTCCGCCTGGATTAAGCAGGCGTCAGTCGGCGTAGCCGAAGTTGCCCACCCATTCGCCGCGGCGATAGTCGATGGACAGCCAGTTGGGCACGTAGGGGCGAGGATTTTCGAGCGGGAAACGTTCGGAAGGAGGCGCGGCGCCGCCCTCTGCCACGCTGCACTTGCGCGTCATGATGGGCTTGAAGCGCACGGCGAGGCGGTCGCTGGCGAGCGTGGTGTCGTCGAGCGAGTCGCCGAAATAAACCCGCTTGCGCAGCAGGCAGGAAAACAGCAGTTCCATCTCGGCGACCAGGGGCGTGTCGCGCAGCGCCAGTGCCTTTTGCGCGGAACGGGTCAGCCTGATTTCCAGCGATTTGCCATGCAGGGTAATGTTCATCGTCACCTCCAGCGTGCCATGGTTTCTTATCGTCCCGAGCAAGGAAAACGACAGCAAGCTCGGACGTCAATGCAGGATGCGGCGAGTCTCCCCGATCCGCAGCACGAAGAATTCTGCCTCACTCAAGCCGGCCTCGCGGCGCGCGGCCGCCAGTTCGCGCGGCGGCGCGTCAAGCGATTCATCGGACATTTCAAAGGTGCCCCAGTGTACGCCGAGCGACTGCCGCGCCCGGAGGTCCTGGTGAATGTGCAGCGCCTCGGCCGGGTCGACGTGCTGCGCCCGCATGAACCAGCGCGGCGCGTAGGCGCCGATGGGCAGGGCGGAAAAATCGAAGGGGCCGAGGCGGCGGCCGATTTCCTTGAAATCCGGCGAATAGCCGGTATCGCCGGAAAAGAAGAAATTGAGATCGGGCGCACGGATCGCCCAGCCGCCCCAAAGGGTGCGGTTGCGGTCGAACAGGCTGCGCGCGCTCCAGTGCTGGGCCGGGGTGAGAGTGAAGCGCACCCCGTCCAGTTCGACATGCTCCCACCAGTCGAACTCGGTCACTGTGTCGATGCCGAGTTCGGCGAACCATGGCTTCAGCCCCAGCGGCACGAAGAAGCGCAGCGTGCCGCCACTGCGCTGATGCAACTGCCGCACGCTGTCGACGTCGAGATGGTCGTAGTGGCTGTGCGAAATCACCACCGCATGGATCGGCGGCAGTTCATCCAGCGCCACCCCCGGTGGCTGGTAGCGCCTGGGGCCGGCAAAGCCGACCGGCGAGGCGCGTTCGGAAAAGTGCGGATCGGTCAGCACGTTGAGCCCGCCCAGCCGCACCAGCAGGGTGGCATGGCCGATCCAGGTGACGCTGGGATTGCCGGCCGGCCCATGCAGCAGCGCCAGGTTGGGCGCTACGCGCCAGTCGCGATGCGCGGCGTCCGGTGGCTTCGGCAACCCGCTCATGCGGCGCTCCCACTGCCAGCGCCAGAAGCCCTCGGCCTTCACCCCGCCAGGATCGGGGTTTCGAAAACCGGTCGGCGTATGGTGCGGCTTGGACGGATCGTAATAGGGATTGTCCTGCAGGCCGGCGCAGCCGCTCAGCAGCGACAAGGCGCCCAGCGTCAGCCAGGCCAGCCGGGCGCGCGTCATAGCCAACGCCGCACCCGTGACCGGTATGCGCGGTAGTCGTCGCCGAATTTCGCTTGCAGATGCGCTTCCTCGTGGCGGATCACGCCGTAGCGCAGCATCGCCCAGATCAGCGGCGCGAACAGCAGCGGCCAGACCGTTTTCAGCAGCAGCGAGATGCCGGCGAGGAGGAACCAGTCGCCGACATAGATCGGATTGCGGCTGAAGCGGAACGGCCCGCCGGTGCACAGGCTGGAGGCCGCCTTGTAGGGATTGACCGTGGTGCGGTGGAACTGGAAGGTGGCGAGCGTCCACGCGAACAGCGCCAGCCCGATGCCCACCAGCAGCCAGCCCAGCGGCTGCGTGGCCGCGCCCCAGTCCCACGGCAGGGCATGGACCTTGCGGTCGAGCCACCAGCCGCCCAGGAGCGCGGCGGCGTAGGGGGCAGGCGGCAGGATCAGCGTGCGCGGGCGGTGATGGGCGATGTCGGTCATGGAACTCGGCGGGCACGATCAAACGGTGTGAAACGATGACCGCAGGATACCGCAAGGGTTCACCCGCACGGCCATGGCCGGGCCCGCAAAGCGGCAGAACGCTATGCGACGGGTTGCGGGACGAGCAGGACTGGCACCGTGGCGCGCCGTGCCACGCCCTCGGCCACGCTGCCGAGCAGCCAGCGCTCCACCCCGCGTCGACCATGCGTTCCCAGCACCAGCAGGTCAGCCGGCCAGGCGGATGCGGCGTTGGCAATCGCCGCGGCGACATGCTGGGTCGGCGTCGCCATATCCAGCAGACGGGTGTCGACGTCAAGCTCCGAGGCCTGCACGCTGTCGCGCGCGGCGGCCAGCAGCTTTTCGGCGGCGTCATAGCGCGACTTGATCAGCGCATCGATATCGATGCCGAGTTCCGGCCCATAGGGCATCAGTCCGATATCGACGACATGAATGATGCGCAGGCTGGCGGACAGCGCCTTGGCCAGATCGGCCGCATGCGCCAGTGCGCTCGCAGCGCCCGGACTTCCGTCCACGGCAACCAGAATTCTTGAAACCATGTTTTCCCCTCGCTGGGTGTTCAACCGGCAGATGCTTAAACCTAGCCCAATTTCCGGGCTCCGGTGACTTGCCCTACTTCAGGTCGCTGTAGGTCACCGCACGCAAAAATTCGTTGCGCTGCTGGTCGCTGTCGCGGAAGCAGCCGGTGAAGGCCTGAGTGACCACACGCTCGTCGCCGCGGCGGTCCTCCCCGAGCAGCAGGCACAACTGCTCGGCCTCGATGATGCACGCCGCGCCGCGCGCCCGGCCGTGCGTCATCAGCGCCTCGGCGATGTCGCGCGTCATCCATTCCTGGTAGGTGAAGCGATGGCCGATGGCATCGACCATGCGCGCGATGCGGCCGAAACCGTGCAGCCGTCCGCCCGGAATGTAGGCCACGTGCGCCACCCCGCGGAACGGCACCAGGTGATGCGGGCACACGCCGTGCACCGCGATGCCGCGCACCACCACCATGTCGTCGCGGTCGTCGTCGAAACCCTCGCCCAATGCCTCGGCCGGCTCGATCGCATAGCCGCCGAGCAGGCGTTTCTGCCACAGTTCGCGCACCCGCTCGGCGGTGCGCCCGGTGTGCACCGAGTCCGGCGCCACGCCGCAGGCGGCGAGCATGGCGTTGACCGCCTGCTCGAACGCCACCGGGTCGAAGCTGCCGACCTGCGGAATGCCGAGGCTGCCGCTGCCGTGCGGGGCGTGGCAGTCGTCGTGGTCGCAGCTCATTACTTCAACGTCGCCTTGAGGAACTCCAGCGTCTTCGCCCACGAATCGGTATCCGCCGCGTTGTCGTACTTGAGCGGCAATCCGAACTGCGCGGCGTAGCTGTCGGCTTCGCGGTTGGTGAAGGTGTGCGTCACACCGGGGTAGGACACCAACTGGTAGTCGGCCTGGGCGTTGTCCATTTCAGTCCTGAACGCGTCGACCTGCTCCGGCGGCACGATGGGGTCGGCCTCGCCGTGGAAGACGCGCAGCTTCACCTTGATGTCGCCCGGCTTCACCGACATGTCGGTCGCCAGCACGCCGTGGTAGCTGACGCCTGCCTTGATCGGCATGCCGGAACGCGCCATGTTGAGCACCACGCCGCCGCCGAAGCAGTAGCCAAGCGCGGCGATCTCGCCCTTCTTCACGTTGGACTGCTTGTCGAGAAACTTGCGCGCGGCGTCGAAGCGCGCATAGGCCAGCGGCGGATTCTTGTTCACGCTGCCTGCCAGCGCACCGGCATCCTTCGGGTTGTCGGCGACCTGGCCGTTGCCATACATGTCGACCACCAGCGCCACGTAGCCTTCGCCCGCCAGCATGCGTGCACGCTTTTTCGCGTAATCGTTGGCGCCCCACCATTCCGGCACCACCAGCACCCCGGCGCGCTTGCCTTTCACTGCATCGTCGTAGGCCAGATAACCTTTCATCACCGTATCGCCAGCCTTGTAGCTGACATCCTTGCCGATCACGGCAGCCAGCGCGGAAGAAGTGAAAAACAACAAAGACAGGGCAAGTGCGGTTTTCATGGGTGTCTCCAGTTAGATGGGGCTGAAAGCATACCGCGCCCCTGCCGGCAATAACAACCGCGTTCGAACAGCGGCCATGCGAACGTGCGGCGTCGCGAGCGCAGCGGTAAACTGGCAGCCCCCGCCCGCATCCAGCCGCCATGACCGACCCCATCCGCCTTGCCAAACGCGTCGCCGAACTGCGCCCCTGCTCGCGCCGCGAAGCCGAGCAGCTCATCACCGGCGGCTGGGTGAAAGTCGACGGCGTAGTGGTCGAGGAACCGCAATTCCGCGTCGCCGACCAGCGCATCGAAATCGATTCGCGGGCCGATCTGGCCCAGGCCGAGCCGGTCACCCTGCTGCTGCACCAGCCGGCTCGCGATCCATCGACCGCGAGCGCGCCGCCCGCGTCGCACTGGCTCGTCCCCGATCAGCGCTGGAGTGAGGACGCTTCCGGCATCCGTCCGCTGAAAATCCATTTTGCCCAGCTGACTTTGTGCGCACCGCTGGAGCCTTCCGCCAGCGGCCTCGTCGTCTTCACCCAGGACTGGCGCATCGCGCGCAAGCTGAGCGAAGACGCCGCCACGCTGGAGCACGAAGTCATCGTCGAAGTCGCCGGCGAGCTCGCGCCCAACGGACTCAAGCGGCTGAACCGGGGCATCCCCTACTTGGGCAAAACCCCATCGGCCCTCAAGGTCAGCTGGCAGAACGAAACCCGACTGCGGGTGGCGCTGAAGGGCGCCCAACCCGGACAGATCGCCCATCTGTGCGAAGCCGTCGGCCTGCAAGTGCTGTCGATGAAGCGCATCCGCCTCGGCGGCGTGTCGCTGGGAAAAGTGCCGTCCGGGCAGTGGCGCTATCTGCGCGTGGACGAACGCTTCTGAAGGCGATGGGACGCTATGCCCGGCGGCGGGATTGCATCGGGTCGCCAATCATTCCATGATGTTGCCAGACAACCAGGATGCGGGAGCCTAGCCGATGACGCGCGACACGAATTCACCCCAGACCAGACGCCATTTCACCCGCATTGCCTTCGACACCGGCGTCGCCGTCCACACTGCATCGGGCACTCATGACTGCAAGCTGATCGACCTCTCGCTGAAGGGCGCGCTGGTCGAAAAGTCGCAGCCCTGGCAGGCCCGCATCGGCGAACCCTGCAGCCTCCTGATCGAGTTGGCAGACGATGGCACCGCCATCAACATGATCGGCACGGTCGCGCATATCGAGGCCGGGCGGCTCGGCATCCATTGCACGGAAATCGATCTCGAGAGCATCACCAACCTGCGACGCCTGGTGGAACTGAACCTGGGCGACGAAGCAGCACTCCACCGTGAAATTGCCGCGATGCTGCACCTGGACGACGGGGACTGAACACCCGCTCCCTACCCGCGCTAATCCGGCAAGAACAATTCCAGCAAATCGTTCAAGAAACGCTGTCCCTGAAGCGTCGGCTTGAGCCGGCACGCGTTGGATTCCAGCAGCCCGCGCGCACGCGCCTGCTCAAGTGCGGATGCGCAGACGATCAGCGGCAGGCCAGTGCGCGCCTCGAACAGCTCGGCCGGCACGCCTTCATTGAGGCGAAGCGCATTCATCATGAATTCGAACGGCAGGTCGCCGCGCGTCAGCGTGCGGACATCGGCGATGTGGGTGCCCGCTTGCACCGCGTGCATGTACTGCTGCGGATGCTTCACGCGCATCTGGCGCAGGATGCGGTCGTGGAACGACAGTTTTGAGTGCGCGCCGGCGCCGAGGCCGAGATAGTCGCCGAACTGCCAGTAGTTGAGGTTGTGGCGGCTGGCGTGATGCGGCCGCGCATAGGCCGAGGTTTCGTAGTGCTGCAGTCCGGCTGCCATCAGCCGCGCCTCGATCGCCTGCTGCATGTCGGCGGCGAGGTCATCGTCCGGAAGATGGGGCGGCGCGGTGTGGCCGAAGGGCGTGTTGGGCTCCAGCGTGAGGTGGTAGGCCGACAGGTGCGGTGGCTCAAAAGCCAGTGCAGCATCGATGTCCGCCAGCGCCTCGGCCAGCGTCTGCCCCGGCAGCGCGAACATCAGGTCGAGGTTGAAGGTGTCGAAATGGGTGGCGGCGAGCTCGGCGGCGCGGCGCGCCTCGTTGTCGTCGTGGATGCGCCCGAGCGCCTTGAGGTGCTGCGGGTTGAAGCTCTGGATGCCAAGCGACACCCGCGTCACGCCGGCTGCGCGGAAGCCGGCGAACTTGTCTGCCTCGACCGTGCCGGGATTGGCTTCGAGTGTGATTTCGGCATTGGGCATCAGCTGCGTCAGCGTGCGCACGCCTGTGAGGATGCGATCGATGCCTTCCGCCGAAAACAGGCTGGGCGTGCCGCCGCCGAAGAACACGGTGTGGATTTTGCGTCCCCAGATGTCGGGCAGCGCACGCTCCAGATCGAGCAGCAGCGCGTCGATATAGGCCGCTTCCGGGATGCCCTGCGCAGCGTGCGAATTGAAGTCGCAATACGGACACTTCTTCACGCACCACGGCAGGTGGATATAGAGCGACAGCGGCGGCTGGACTTGCAGGCCGCCGCCCGCAAAACGGATAACCGACTCAGCCAAGCCGCTTCAGCTTGTCGGCCAGTTCGCGCAGCGCCTGGCCGCGGTGCGAGATGGCGTTCTTCTCGTCCTCGCCCAGTTCGGCACCGGTCTTGCCAAACTCGGGCAGCAGGAAATACGGGTCGTAGCCGAAGCCGCCCTCGCCGCGCGGCGTGTCGATGATTTCGCCATGCCAGCGGCCTTCCGCGATCAGCGGCTCGGGGTCGTCGGCGTAGCGCACCAGCACCATCACGCAGTAGTAATGGGCGCGACGGTTAGCTTTCCCCTGCAAGGCGGCGATGAGTTTTTCGTTATTGCGCGCGTCCGATTTCGGCTCGCCGGCATAGCGCGCGGAATACACGCCGGGCGCGCCGTTCAAGGCCTCGACGCAGATGCCGGAATCGTCGGCCAGCGCCGGCAGGCCGGTGTGCGCGCTGGCGTGGCGCGCCTTGGCGAGGCAGTTCTCGACGAAGGTGACGTGCGGCTCGGGACAATCGGGCACGCCGAAATCGGACTGCGGCGCGGCGACGATATCGAGCGGTTCGAGAATGCGCGCGATCTCGCGCAGCTTGCCGGCGTTGCCGGAGGCGATGACCAGTTTCTTCATGCCGCCAGCGCTTTGTTCTGGACCGCGGAGATCTGCGCGATGCCGGCGGTAGCAAGGTCGAGCAGGGCTTCGAGGGTGGCGCGCGAGAACGGCGCGCCCTCGGCGGTGCCCTGCACTTCGACGATGCCGCCGCTGCCTGTCATCACCACGTTCATGTCGGTGTCGCAGTCGGAGTCTTCGACGTAATCGAGATCGAGCACGGGCTGATCCCGATACACCCCGACCGAGACGGCGGCGATGCTGTCGGTGATCGGCGTTTCAGCCAGCTTGCCTTCGGCGAGCAGCCCGGCGATGGCGTCGGCCACTGCGACATAGGCGCCGCAAATGCTGGCGCAGCGGGTGCCGCCGTCGGCCTGTAGCACGTCGCAGTCGATGTGCAGAGTGCGTTCGCCGAGCCTTTTCAGGTCGATCACGGCGCGCAGGCTGCGCCCGATCAGGCGCTGGATTTCCTGGGTGCGGCCGGACTGCTTGCCGCGCGCGGCCTCGCGGTCGCTGCGGGTGTGGGTGGAGCGCGGCAGCATGCCGTATTCGGCGGTCACCCAACCCTCGCCGCTGCCCTTCTTGTGCGGCGGAATCTTGTCGAGCACGCTGGCCGTGCACAGCACGTGTGTATCGCCCATGGCGACGAGCACCGAACCTTCGGCGTGCTTGGTGAACTTGCGGGTGAAGCTGAGGCTGCGCAGCGCTTCGGGCGCGCGGCCGCTGGGACGGGAAATCGGGTTGGACATGGCGCACATTCGAAACGGAAAGCGCGATTTTACCGCGCCCCGAGTGCCGCCGGACGGCCGATTATTTGCTGGAGATTTTCTGGATGGCCTGCTGGATTTCGGCGATGGCGCGCTCGATTTCGTCGTCCGACACCGCCGAGGCGCCAGGCAGCGGGCGCAGCGCGTTGATCTGGGTGGTGACGCCGCCGTCCGGCAGCGCCAGGGTGGAAATGGAATCCTTGCTCGGCATGCGCGCCTCGCCCCAGGTCATGGCGACCAGGCTGAGGTTGTCGCCATGCTCGCCGCCGCGGAATTCGGCGTGGTCCATCAAGTGGCGCACCGCGTCTTCCAGCGTGTAGGCATGCAGCAGGGCCGACATCTCGGGAATGCTGATCATGCCCCAGATGCCGTCGGTGCACAGCAGCATGGTGTCGGCGTCGTGCAGCGGGATCGGCGCGTTGCATTCGACCTGCGGCGGAATATAGCCGCCGAGGCAATTGGACACGCGATTGCGCTCGGGATGGTGGGCCGCCTCTTCCTCGGTGATCAGACCCTCGCGCACCAGCTTGGCCACCGAGGTGTGATCTTCGGTGCGCGCAATCAGCCCGCCGTCGCTGAACAGGTACAGCCGCGAATCGCCCGCGTGCGCCCAGTAGGCCGTGTTGTCCTGGATCACGGTGGCGACGATGGTGGTGTGGGGAATTTCCAGCAGATCCTGCTCGACGGCGTAATCGTTGATGGCGAAGTGCGCATGCGTGATCGCCTCCGACAGGAAAGCCTGCGGATCGTCCAGCCGCGGCCGCGCCATTTTCTGGAACTGGTCGGTCAGCGTCTGCACCGCGATCTGCGCGGCGATTTCGCCGTGCATGTGCCCCCCCATGCCGTCCGCCACCACCATCAGCAAGACTTCGCGACTGTAGGAATAGGCGACCCGGTCCTGGTTGTTCTTGCGTCCGCCCTGACGCGAAGCCTGGTAGATGGTGAATTTCATTGAACCTGGGAACCTCGGTTGGACGCGCCTGATGGCAGGTCATGGTGGGGGGCTGCCACGAAGCGAGGAGGCCGCAGGCTGATGCCTGCAACGACGAGCGACAAAGGCAGGCGCACACCAGGGCGTGCCAGCGGGTGCGTAGCGGCGTCACCCGGCTGTTGAATTTGATCGAGGGCAGAAAAACAAATATCCATGCGGAATTTATGAAGATTGGAAGTGGTCAGCTGAGGTTTCCAAGTTCAACACTTTAAAACAATTCTTTATTGAGTGAGCGTTTGATCGAGGTCAAAAGCGAGGGACGCGGCGGGGTCATCGCCGTCCGGTCCATCAGGACTTTTTGCAGGCTGAAGATGCTCTGCGGACGCTCCATGTAGTTGAGCCTGAGGCACTGGTCGATGGTTTCCAGCAACTGGTCGGAATAGGCGCCGCGCCAGTTCTGGGTCGCCGGCACCAGCTTGTCGTTGAGCAGGCGCGCATCCGCCGCCTGCGGCGGATAGCCGGCCAGGCAGGCGTACAGGCTGGCGCCCACGCTGTAGACGTCGGTCCACGGTCCCAGCCGCTCGCGGTTGTGGTATTGCTCGGGCGCGGCGAAGCCGGGGGTGTACATGGGCTGCAGCTTGGTTTCTTCCTGCGTCAGCGTCTGCCGTGCGGCGCCGAAGTCGATCAGCACCGGGGTGCCGTCCAGGCGGATATACAGGTTGGACGGCTTGATATCGAGATGCAGCAGCTTGTGCGTGTGGACCTCGCGCAGGCCGTTCAGCAACTGGGCGAACACCCGCCGGATGAAGCTCTCGCGGATGGTGCCGCGGTTGGCCTGGATGTGCTGCTGCAGGGTCTTGCCGCGCTCGAAGCGCATCACCATGTAGACGGTTTCGTTGGCACGGAAGAAGTTGGTGACGCGCACCACGTTGGGGTGGTCGATGCGCGCCAAGGCCCGGCCTTCTTCGAAGAAGCACTTCATGCCATGGCGGAAGATGTTGTTGTTTTCCGACGAACTGGCCTGCACGATGACCGAGCCTTCGGTGCGCAGCACCAGCGCGCCGGGCAGGTATTCCTTGATCGCCACCGACTGGTTGTCGTCGTCGCGCGCCAGGTAGACCACGCTGAAGCCGCCGCCGCCAATCTTGCGGACGATGGTGTATTCGTTGAGCCGGTAACCGTTGGGCAGCGCTTGGTTGGGTTGAGTCGCCATAGTCGAACGTCTATTATCTTTGCCTATTATCCGGCCATGCCAAAAAATCGAGTCCCGGCTGCGTGCCGGCAAATCATTTCACAACCCATATTCAAAGACCATCCATGACCGCCAGCATGACCGGGTTTGCTGCCCGCAGCCTCAATATCGACCATGCCAGCGTCAATATCGACCTGCGTAGCGTCAACCAGCGCTTTCTCGAACTGCATTTCCGCCTGGCCGATGAGCTGCGTTCGCTTGAGCCGCAGCTGCGTGAACTGATCAACCAACGCCTCGCCCGTGGCAAGGTGGAGTGTCGGATCAGTCTGAACGTGCTGCCTGCCGCCTCGCTGGATAACGGCTTGAATCCGGACATTCTTGAGCGCCTGGCAAACTGGCAGGACGACGTGCTGGAACGCCTGCAGGGCAGTATCCCGCTTTCCGTCAACGAGATCCTGCGCTGGCCCGGCGCAGTCCAGACCGCGGTGCTGTCGCAGGATACCCTGAATGAAACCACGCTGGCCGGGGTGCGCGACACCCTGGACGAACTGGTGGAAAGCCGCCAGCGCGAGGGCGCTAAGCTGCGCCAGCACATCCTCGAGCGGCTCGCCGCGGCCGAAGCGCAGGTGGCCGACCTGCAGCCGCTGCTGCCGGCCCTGGCGGCCGCCCAGCGCGAGCGGCTGGCCGAGCGGCTGCGCGAAGCGCTGGGCGAGGCCGGGCATGAACGCCTGGCGCAGGAAGTCGCCCTGGCCGCGCAAAAGGCGGATATCGACGAAGAATGCTCGCGGCTGACCACCCACTTTGCCGAGGTGCGACGCGTGCTCGACCAGCGCGGCGCCGTCGGCAAGCGGCTCGATTTCCTGATGCAGGAGTTGCATCGCGAAGCCAATACGCTGGGGTCGAAATCGGTGGCGGTGGAAACCTCGCGCGTCTCGCTCGAACTCAAGGTGCTGATCGAGCAGATGCGCGAACAGGTGCAGAATATAGAATGATTACAGGAACGGACCCATCATGACCCCCACCCCCAGCAACGGCGTGCTCTACATCGTCAGCGCGCCTTCCGGCGCCGGCAAGACCAGCCTGGTCAAGGCGCTGCTGAAAACCGACTCGGCGATCCGCCTGTCGATATCCCACACCACGCGCCCACCCCGCCCCGGCGAGACTGACGGCCGCGACTACCATTTCGTCGACCGTCACGTCTTTGAAAAAATGCTGGCCGAGGGCGAGTTTCTCGAACACGCCGAGGTGTACGGCAATTTTTACGGCACTTCGAAAGGCACGATCGCCCGCGACCTTAATGCAGGTCACGACATCCTGCTGGAAATCGACTGGCAGGGGGCGGAGCAGGTCAAGCAGCATTTTGCGGAAGCCGCGTCGATTTTTATCCTGCCGCCCAGCTTCAATGCGTTGCGCACCCGGCTGGCCGGCCGCGGCCAGGACAGCGAGGAGGTGATCGAGCGTCGCCTGGCCGCGGCGGCCCACGATGTCGCTCACGCCGAGGCGTTCGACTATATAATCGTGAACGATGATTTTGACCATGCCCTTCAGGACCTGGTCGCCATCACCCGCAGCATTCGCCTTGAAGCACCGCGCCAGCTGAAACGGCACGCCACGTTGTTTGACGAATTCCGACGTATCTGAAGCACCCTTGAAGCAGGAGACTCCGTATGGCCCGCATAACCGTAGATGATTGCCTTGAAATGTTCCCCAACCGCTTCGAATTGACGCTCGCCGTGACCTACCGCGCACGCCAACTGGCACAGGGCTCGCAGCCGATGGTGGAGTCGAAGGACAAGCCCGTCGTCACCGCGTTGCGCGAAATCGCCGCCGGGAAGGTCGGGCGTGAAATCCTCAACCGGGGCCGCGCCTGATCCTTCGGTCGACCCTGAACCGGCGCCTGTCCCCCACGCGCCGGCGATGACGCACGAATTCGATTCGCTGCGTCCGGCACTGGCCTATCTGCCGCCGGACGAAATCGGCGTCATCGAGCAAGCCTACGAATTCAGCCGCAGCGCCCACGAGGGCCAGTTTCGTAAAAGCGGCGAACCCTATATTTCCCATCCGCTGGCCGTCGCCGGCATCCTCGCCGGCTGGCATCTTGATGCGCAAACCCTGTGCGCCGCGCTGCTGCATGACGTGGTGGAGGACACCCCGGCCACGGCGGGCGAGATCGAAACCCGCTTCGGCAAGGCCGTCGCCCTGCTGGTGGAGGGGGTCTCCAAGCTCGACAAGCTGACCTTTGCCTCCGAGCAGCACGCGCAGGCCGAGAATTTCCGCAAGATGCTGCTGGCGATGGCGCAGGACGTGCGGGTGATCCTGGTCAAGCTGGCCGACCGACTGCACAACATGCACACCATGGGTTCGATGCCGGCCGAAAAACGCCGCCGCATCGCTACCGAAACGCTGGAAATCTACGCGCCCATCGCCAACCGGCTGGGGCTGCACTCGGTCTACCAGGAACTGGAAGACCTCGGCTTCCGCTACAGCCACCCCAACCGCTATCAGGTGCTGGACAAGGCGGTGAAGGCGGGACGCGGCAACCGCCGCGAACTGGTCGAGAAGATCAAGATCGCGCTGCAGGAAAAACTCGAACAGGCCAACATCGAGGCCACCATCAGCGGCCGCGAAAAGCATCTCTACAGCATCTACCGCAAGATGCAGGAAAAGAACCTGGCGTTCTCCGAGGTGTTCGACATCTACGGTTTCCGCGTGGTGGTGCGCGACCAGCCGTCCTGCTATCTGGCGCTGGGCGCGCTGCATGCGCTGTACAAGCCGATTCCGGGCAAGTTCAAGGATTACATCGCCATCCCCAAGGCCAACGGCTACCAGTCGCTGCACTCCATCCTGTTCGGCCCCAACGGCACGCCGATCGAGGTGCAGATCCGCACCGTCGACATGAACCGGCTGGCCGAATCCGGCGTCGCCTCGCACTGGATGTACAAGTCGGCCGACGCCGCGCTGAACGACGTGCAGACGCGCACCCATCGCTGGCTGCAGTCGCTGCTGGACATCCATGCCGACCACGGCGATTCACCCGAATTCCTCGAGCATATCAAGGTCGACCTGTTCCCCGACGAGGTCTATGTGTTCACGCCGAAAGGCAAGATCATGGCACTGCCGCGCGGCGCCACGGCGGTGGACTTCGCGTTCGCGGTGCACACCGATGTCGGCCATCGCTGCATCGCGGTCAAGATCAATTACGAACTGATGCCGCTGCGCACCCAGCTCAGGAATGGCGACCACGTCGAGATCCTCACCGCGTCCAACGCCACGCCCAACGCTGCCTGGCTCAACTTCATCGTCACCGGCAAGGCGCGTTCGCACGTCCGCAACTACCTGCGCAACGCGCGGGTGGAAGAAGCGGCTGCGCTGGGCGAGCGCCTGCTCAAGCATGCCCTCGATGCGCTCAATCCGGAGGCGGTCGAACCCGACCCGACGGTATGGGATCGCGTCCTCAAGGATTATGGCCTGCAGACGCGCGAAGAACTGTTCGCCGGCATCGGGCTGGGGCGCAAGCTGCCGCTGGTGGTGGCACACCAGTTGCTGCAACTGCAAGGGGAAAAGACCGGCGAGCCGGCACACCCGCATGCCATCAGCATCCGCGGCACCAAGGGCATCGCGGTCGAACTGGCGCAGTGCTGCCACCCGATTCCGGGCGACCCGATCCTCGGCTTCATCCACAAGGATCGCGGCCTCATCATCCACACCCATGACTGCCCGTCGATCCGCGCCTTCCGCACCGACCCCGACAAGTGGCTGGACGTCGAGTGGGAAGCCGAGCCCGGCCATATGTTCGACGTCTCGATCAAGGTCGTCGTCGGCAACCAGCGCGGCGTGCTGGCCAAGGTCGCGTCGGCAATCGCCGAGCACGGTTCCAACATCGGCAACGTTTCGATGGAAGAGGAAGACGGCAGCCCCTACACCGTGCTGTTCTTCACCGTGCAGGTGGAAAACCGCATGCACCTCGCCCGCGTGATGCGCGGACTGCGCCAGCTGCCCGACGTGGTGCGGATTTTCCGCATCAAGGGCAAGAAGGACGGCCGCGCCGCGCCCTCCCAATAATTCCCCCGCAACAGGATTCAGCATGAACAAGACCATCATCCAGACCGCCGGCGCACCGGCCGCCATCGGCACTTACTCGCAGGCCGTGCGGGTCGACCACACCGTCTACCTGTCCGGCCAGATCGGTCTCGATCCGGCCTCGATGCAACTGGTGGACGGCATCGAGGCGCAGATTCACCAGGTGTTCAAGAACCTGGCGGCCGTGGCCCGCGCCGCGGACGGCGCGCTGGCCGATGTGGTGAAGCTGAACGTTTTCCTCACCGACCTTGGTCACTTTCCGAAGGTCAACGAAATCATGGCGCACTATTTCAGCGAGCCCTATCCGGCGCGTGCGGCGGTCGGCGTCGCCGCGCTGCCGCGCGGCGCGCTGGTCGAAGCCGACGCCGTGATGGTGACCGCATAACTTGAAAACGGCCTCGCCGTTTTCCTTTCCCGTCAGCCCGGCGCTCGCCGCCAAACTCGCCAAGCTCGGCCTCCAGCGCGACGCCGACCTGGTGCTGCACCTGCCGCTGCGCTGGGAAGACGAAACCCGCCTCACGCCGATCCGCGATCTGCTGCCGGGACAGACCGCACAGGTGCAGGCGGTGGTGACGGACGCCAAGGTCGCCTACCGGCCGCGCCGCATGCTGACGGTCACGGTGGAAGACGCCGGCGGCGTGCTCAGCATCCGTTTCCTGAACTTTTATCCCAGCCATCTCAAGCTGTTCCAGCCGGGAACGAGTTTTCGCTTCATCGGTGAAGTCCGCGGCGGCTTTCTGGGGCTGGAGATGGTGCACCCGCGCTTCGTCAAGGCCGACGACGACACCCCGCTGCCGGCGCAATTGACCCCGGTCTATCCCACCACCGCCGGACTCGGCCAGGCCAGCTTACGCAAGCTGGTCGAGCGCGCGCTGATGGCGCCGATCGACGACACCCTGCCCGCCGAGTGGCTGGCCGAACTGGATCTGCCCGAACTGGAGACCAGCATCCGCCTGCTGCACCAGCCGCCGCTGGAGTGCGCCGTCAGCGAACTCGAATCGCGCCGCCATCCCGCCTGGCAGCGGCTGGCTTTCGACGAATTGCTGGCGCAGCAGCTGTCGCTGGCCACCGCGCGCCAGCACCGCAAGTCCCGCCCGACCGAGCCCCTGCCGCCCCGCCAGCAGCTGACTGCGGCCTTCACCCGCGCGCTGCCGTTTGCGCTGACCGCCGCGCAGGCGCGCGCCTGGCAGGAAATCAGCAGCGACCTCGGCGCGCCGCACCCGATGCGCCGCCTGCTGCAGGGCGACGTCGGCAGCGGCAAGACCGTGGTCGCCGCGCTGGCCTGCCTGCAGGCCATCGAAAACGGCTTCCAGGCCGCCTTCATGGCACCGACCGAAATCCTCGCCGAGCAGCATTACCGCAAGCTGGCGCCGCCCTTGTCGGCCTTGGGCGTGCGCTGCGCCTGGGTGTCGGGCAGCCAGCGCAAGGCCGAGCGCAGTGCCGCTTGGCAGGCCATCGCCGCGGGCGAGGCCGACCTCGCCTTCGGCACCCACGCGCTGTTCCAGGAGGCCGGCAGTTTCCAGCGTCTGGGCGTGGCCGTGGTCGACGAGCAGCATCGTTTCGGCGTCGGCCAGCGGCTGGCGCTGATGCAGAAAGGTATCAAGCCGCACCAACTGATGATGAGCGCGACACCGATTCCGCGCACCCTGGCGATGAGCTTTTTCGCCGATCTCGACGTTTCGGTGATTGACGAGTTGCCGCCGGGCCGCACGCCGATTGTCACCAAACTGGTCAGCGCCGCACGCCGCGACGACGTGCTCGTCCGGGTGCGCGAGGCCTGTCTCGCCGGGGGCCAGGCCTATTGGGTGTGTCCGCTGATCGAGGAATCTGAGAAGCTGCAACTGCAGACCGCACAGGACACCTACGCGACGCTGACGGAACAGCTGCCCGACCTGAAGATCGGTCTGGTGCACGGCCGCCTGAAGCCGGACGAAAAGCAGGCGGTGATGGCGGCGTTCCAGGCCCACGAGATCGATCTGCTGGTGGCGACCACTGTAATCGAGGTCGGCGTCGACGTCCCCAACGCCGCGCTGATGGTGATCGAACACGCCGAACGCATGGGGCTGGCACAGCTGCATCAGCTGCGCGGTCGGGTCGGGCGCGGCAGCCGCGAGTCGGTGTGCGTGCTGCTCTACGAAACGCCCGTCTCGGAACTGGCACGGGCACGGTTGAAGGTCATTTTCGAGCTCAGCGACGGCTTCGAAATCGCGCGCCAGGACCTGCTGCTGCGCGGGCCGGGAGAACTGCTGGGACACCGCCAGAGTGGCCTGCCGATGCTGCGCTTTGCCGACCTCGAACGCGATGTCGAACTGCTGGAAGCCGCGCGCAATCTGGCGCAGCGCTGCCTGGCCCATCACCCCGACATCACTGCCCGCCACTTGGAACGCTGGATCGGCAGCCGGCAGTCGCTGTCCACGATATGAAGCGCATGCCCGCCCGGCCGTGCGCGCTGCGGCATAATGCGTACTTTCCGCATAGTTAAACGCGTGTCGCATTCCCCACAAGGCTGGCTTGCCCATCCGTTCCCCATTCCGCGCTCCTTGCGTCCCTGGCTGAGCGACCACGGCTCGCTCACCCTGCGCCTGAAGTCGCGTTGCAATACATTTCGCGTGATGCCGCTGGCCACCGGTCTGGCCCGTCCCAACGTCGACGAATGCGCGCTGCTGGGCCTGGCGCCGGGCACCCGCGCCTATGTGCGCGAAGTGATGCTGCTGTGCGACGGCGTGCCGGTGGTGTTTGCCCACAGCGTGCTGCCGCAGACCGGACTGCGCGGCGGCTGGAACGGCATCACCCGGCTTGGCAGCCGCTCGCTCGGCGAAGCCCTGTTCAGCGATCACCGCATCGCGCGCCAGCCCCTCGCCTATCGCCCGATCCAGCGTGGTCATCCGCTGTTTCAGCGCATCGCCCAGCACCAGATCCTGTCCGCCAGCCGCCTGTGGGGACGCCGCTCGCTGTTCTGCCTCAATGCGCATCCGCTGCTGGTGACCGAAGTTTTTCTGCCCGCGATCGACACGCTATGAAACTGACCGAACGCCTCTCGCTTTACGAGAAACTGATGCGGCTCGACAAGCCGATCGGCATCCTGCTGCTGCTGTGGCCCACGCTGTGGGCGCAATGGCTGGCCAGCAACGGCCAGCCGGTCTGGCTGATCCTGTGGATTTTTGTCATGGGCGTGGTGCTGATGCGCTCGGCCGGCTGCGTCATCAACGACTATGCCGACCGCGATTTCGACCCCCACGTGGCGCGCACCCGCGAGCGCCCGCTCGCAGCCGGCAAGGTGTCTCCAAAAGAAGCACTGCTGCTGGCGGCGGGACTGTCGCTCGTCGCCTTCCTGCTGATCCTGCCGCTCAATGCGCTGGTGCTGAAGCTGTCGGTGGTCGCCCTGTTCCTCGCCGCGAGCTATCCGTTCACCAAGCGCTTCTTCGCGATTCCGCAGGCCTATCTTGGCGTCGCCTTCGGCTTCGGCATCCCCATGAGTTACGCTGCCTTGTGGGGAGAAATCCCGACAGAGGCCTGGGTGCTGCTAGCGGCCAATGTGTTCTGGGCGGTGGCCTACGACACGCAATACGCCATGGTCGACCGCGAGGACGATCTCAAGATCGGCATCAAGACCTCGGCGATCACCTTCGGACGCTTTGATCTGGCAGCCATAGCGCTCTGCTATGCGGCCACGCTGGGGCTGCTCGCCTGGGTCGGCATGCAGCGCAACATGAATTGGGCCTTCTACACGGGTCTGGGCGTGGCAGCGGCGATCGCGCTGTATCACATGACGCTGATCCGCCAGCGCGACCCGAAGCAATGCTTCCGCGCCTTCCTGCACAACACCTGGTTCGGCGCCGCCGTCTTCGCCGGCATCGCGCTCAACTACCTGCTGCGCGGCTTATAAGGCGCAGGCCACGCGCGACTGCTGGCTGTTCGGGTAGGCCTGCTTGATCGCGCTTAGACCCTTCAGCACATCCGGATCTTCGCTGCGGATCACGAAATAGAACGCCGTTCCCTGTTGCGGCAGCGACTCGATGCGCGTGCCGAGCACGCCCCTGGATTCGACTTCGCGCACACGCTGGCTTGCGGCATCCGCGTTGTCGAACTGGCCGAGCGAAATCGCGTTGAGCCAGACGCCTTCCTTCACAATTTCGGCACCGCTGATCCCCGCCGCTTCGAGCTCTTCGAGTTTCGCGGTCGCCGACTGCGCACTCGGCAAGGGCGGAAAGATCACCCAGCGCAAGGTATCCACCGGCACCTCGGCGAAGGACATCACCTGCTGGCTCACCATGCTCTTCAGTTGCTCGCGTACCCGCACGAACTCGACCGGAGTCAGCCCACGCCATTCCACGCACAAGGCCTCGGCCGCCGGCGGCGTCACCGGCTTCGAGGCCGCTGCCGAGTGGCTGCGCAGACTGAGCTGTTCGACATTGATCGGCACCGAATTGTCGGCTGCGGTCTGCGGCCAGTAATCCATGCCGATGAAATACGCCGCCACCAGCACGTTGGCCAGCAGCAGAACCCATGCCATCCGTTTCATCGTGACAAACCCTCTCTGGCCACACAATCGATGCCTTCCAATACCAGCGCCGGCACGGGTTCTACCGTAACGGTCAAATGCGGCAACAGCCGTCCGGCATCGCCCCCGGTCAGCAGGCACTGCGGCATCCGCTGCGCCGACTCGGCCAGCCGCGCACGCTGCTGCAAAATCGCGCCGCACAGCGCGGCGGTGATGCCGCTTTCCACCGCATCCGCCGTATTGCGCGGGAACGCTTGCCAGATCCCGGATGCGTCCGGCACCCGCGCGGTACCCTGTTGCAGCGCTTGCCGCATCAAGGCAACACCGGGAACGATGATGCCACCGAGAAACCGCCCGTCGGCCGACAGCGCATCCACCGTCATCGCCGTGCCGACCGACACCACCAGCACCGGTTCACGCGTGCGCCGGCGCGCCGCAATCAGGCCCATCCAGCGGTCCACGCCGAGCTGTGCGGGATCCTGATACATGTTGATCAAGTCGCCGTATGCCGCCTCGGCTCGCAGCCAGGTCGGCTTGATCTGCGCCGCATCCAGCAACGCGGCAAGTGCCTGTTCGCGCTCGGCATGGGTGACGCTGGCGATGTGGCAAACGGTAGCGACCCGCAATTCCGCGTTAAGGCCCGACCAGTCCGCGTATTCACAGTGCCCCTGCGCACGCCATTGTTCATCCTCGACCACGACCCATTTCAGTCGTGTGTTGCCGGCATCGATCAATAGACGCCGCGTGTTCATCGCGCGGCATCCAAGCGCAGGCTGATTTCACCACCGCTGTAGGGCGACAGCCGCGATTGGCTGTCGCGCAACAGAAAGGCACCGGTTTCATCCACCCCCGCGGCCACGCCCAGGATCTTGCGCGCATCCGGCAGGCTCAATGCCACCCCCTTGCCGGCAAACGCATCCAGGGCCAGCCAGTCGTCGCGCAAGGCCGCGAACCCGTGCTGGCGGAACACACTCGACACCGCATTCAGTTCCAGCAGACAGTCAGCCAGCAGTCGGTTGCGGCCCACCGTAACACCCATTTCAGCCAGGTCGACCACGGCCTGATCGACCGCATCCCGCTGCGCCGCGTTCAGCCGCACATTGAGCCCGATTCCGATCACGGCAAACGCGGGGCCATGCATGTCGCCTTGCACTTCCACCAGAATCCCGGCCAGTTTGCGGTAGTCCACCAGCACGTCGTTGGGCCACTTCAATCGGGCCGGATGGCCGCTGTGATGATTGACCGCGCGCACGATAGCCAGCCCCACAGCCAGGCTCAAGCCCGCCAGCGACTGCAGTCCGGTCTCGAATCGCCACAGCACCGAAAACGTCAGGCTTCCTCCCGGCACCGAATGCCACGCACGGCCCCGTCGGCCCTTGCCGGCATGCTGATGTTCGGCACACAGCAGGCTGCCGTCCGCTGCACCGTCGAGGGCGGCTTTCATCAATTCCGTGTTGGTAGAAGCCACGCTGTCGTGGAGATGCAGCGTATAGGCGTTGGCCGCTGCGCCAAGGTGTTGCCTGAGGATCGTGTCATCCAGCCACTCGACCGGCTCGGGCATCCGGTAGCCGCGTCCGCGTACCGCATGGATTGTCAGGCCCATCGCTTCGGCTTGGGCGATGACATTGAAGATACTGCCCCGCGACAAGCCAAAATCCTGCGCCAGCGTCTCGCCGGAATGGAAGCGGCCGTCAGACAGTCGCCGCAGGATGGGGAACAGTGCTTTGTCGGTTCGTGAATTCACCGGACCGATTTTACATGGCTGCGACAAGCACATATTCACAGCCGGGAATCGCCCAATAAAAAACCCCCTCTTTCTGGGAGGGGGTTTAGTTGTTTCCGAAGGTTTTACGCTTCGGAGACGGTGTAAGGAGTCTGACGATGACCTACTTTCACAGGCGGATGCCTACTATCATTGGCGCGGGAGCGTTTCACCGTCCTGTTCGGGATGGGAAGGGGTGGTTCCACTCTGCTATGGTCGTCAGACAAAGGG
>Ga0208244_100448_pt1 | contig 40238 bp, 41 predicted proteins | sample SubbioCR12Aug_5A_FD_184828 | JGI IMG/M metagenome (GOLD analysis project Ga0208244, IMG submission 184828) | Serpentinite rock and fluid subsurface biosphere microbial communities from McLaughlin Reserve, California, USA - CR12Aug_5A (SPAdes) | ecosystem: Environmental > Terrestrial > Deep...
GCCGCCGACACCGGCTCGCCCGAAGTGCAGGTTGCCCTGCTGACGGCCCGCATCAACGACCTGACCGGCCACTTCAAGGCCAACATGAAGGACCACCACTCGCGTCGTGGTCTGCTGAAGATGGTGAGCCGTCGCCGCAAGCTGCTGGACTACCTGAAGCGCACCAACCTCGAAGGCTACAAGAGCCTGATCGAACGTCTCGGTCTGCGTAAGTAAGCGCCTCGAATCGGTGATTCGCCGCCGCAACATTGTCGAAAATCTGGCTCAGGGGCAGCGCCCCTGAGTTTTCTGCGCCCCGCCTGAAGCGGGGCGTTTTTGTTTGAAAGGAATTCGTGTGAGCGCCATCAAGAAAACGTTTACCTACGGCCGCCATCAGGTCACGCTCGAAACCGGCGAAATTGCCCGCCAGGCAGGTGGCGCGGTCATCGTCAACATGGACGACACCGTGGTGCTGGTCACCGTGGTCGCCAAGAACGAAGTCAAGCCCGGCCAGGATTTCTTCCCGCTGACCGTCGACTACCAGGAAAAGACCTACGCCGCCGGCCGCATTCCCGGCGGCTTCCTCAAGCGCGAGAGCCGCGCGTCCGACGGTGAAATTCTGATTTGCCGCCTGATCGACCGCCCGATTCGTCCGCTCTTCCCGGACGGCTTCTTCAACGAAGTGCAGATCATCGCCACCGTGATGTCGTCCAACCCTGAAGTCAGCGGCGACATCCCCGCGCTGATCGGCGCCTCCGCCGCGCTGTCCTTGTCCGGCCTGCCGTTCGACGGCCCGGTGGGCGCGGCGCGCGTCGGCTTCATCAACGGCGAGTACGTGCTCAACCCGACCAACTCCGAGCTGAAGGATTCGGCGCTGGACCTGGTCGTCGCAGGCACCGAGACGGCCGTGCTGATGGTCGAGTCCGAAGCGATGGAACTGCCCGAAGACATCATGCTGGGCGCGGTCGTGTTCGGCCACACCCAGATGCAGGCCGCGATCAACGCCATCAACGAGCTGGCCGACGAAGCCGGCGCCGACGCCTGGGACTGGCAGCCGCCCGCCGAAGATACCGCGATGGCGGAACGCCTGAAGGCGCTGGCCGAAGGCGGCCTGCAAGCCGCCTACAACATCAAGCAGAAGCAGGCGCGCATGACCGCCGTCGAAGAAGTCCGCAACAAGGCCTTTGCCGAACTGATCACCGCCGACATGGACACGGTCGCTGCCAACGCAGTGAAGGACGCCTTCCATCGCCTGGAAGCCAGCGTGGTGCGCAACCGCATCCTGTCCGGCCAGCCGCGCATCGACGGCCGCGATACCCGCACCGTGCGCCCGATCACCATCCGCACCGGCGTACTGCCGCGCACCCACGGTTCCGCCCTGTTCACCCGCGGCGAAACCCAGGCGCTGGTCGTCACCACGCTCGGCACCGGACGCGATGAGCAGACCATCGACGCGCTCGAAGGCAGCTATTCCGAGCACTTCATGCTGCAGTACAACATGCCGCCCTACGCCACCGGTGAAACCGGCCGCGTGGGCGCACCCAAGCGCCGCGAAGTGGGCCACGGCCGGCTCGCCAAGCGCGCCTTGATGGCAGTGCTGCCGAGCAAGGAAGAGTTCGGCTACACCATGCGCGTAGTGTCGGAAATCACCGAATCCAACGGCTCGTCGTCGATGGCCTCGGTGTGCGGCGGCTGCCTGTCGATGATGGACGCCGGCGCACCGCTGAAGGCGCACGTCGCCGGCATCGCCATGGGTCTGATCAAGGAAGGCAACCGATTCGCCGTGCTGACCGACATCCTCGGTGACGAAGATCACCTCGGCGATATGGACTTCAAGGTTGCGGGCACCGAAAAAGGCATCACCGCGCTGCAGATGGATATCAAGATCACCGGGATCACCAAGGAAATCATGCAGGCCGCATTGAGCCAGGCGCAGGAAGGCCGCATGCACATCCTCGGCATCATGAAGGAATCCGTGTCAGGCAGCCACGAGATGTCAGCCTACGCCCCGCGCATCATCGCGATGAAGATCAACCCGGAAAAGATCCGCGACGTCATCGGCAAGGGCGGCGCGGTCATCCGCGCGCTGACCGAGGAGACCGGCACCCAGATCGACATCCAGGAAGACGGCAGCGTGAAAATCGCCTGCACCAGCATGGAGGCGGGCGAACTGGCGAAGAAGCGCATCGAGGAGATCACCGCCGAAGTCGAAGTCGGCAAGATCTACGAAGGCCCGGTCATCAAGCTGCTGGACTTCGGCGCCATCGTCAACGTGCTGCCGGGCCGCGACGGCCTGCTGCACATTTCGCAGATCGCCCACGAGCGCGTCAACACCATCGGCGAGCACCTGAAGGAAGGCCAGGTCGTACGGGTGAAGATTCTGGAAGCCGACGAGAAAGGTCGTCTGCGCCTGTCGATGAAGGCGCTGCTGGAAGCCCCGGCACCTACGCCGGCCCCCAGCGACGAAGAACAGCCCAGCTAAGTGGCAACGCCGCGCCGGCTGGCGCGGCGTGTTCGTCCCCAATAAAAAACGCGCCCATCGGCGCGTTTTTTATTCCCTGCTCAAGCGATCGCTCAGGCCGTTTCGCCCAGAAACGCCTGCCACCAGCGCTTGCGCTGGCCCGTGACGACACCGCGCATTTCCAGTTCGCGCGGCGGCACCTTGCTCATCAGCCAGCCTGGCAGCACCGTGGATTTCATCGAGCTGGATCCGCACGAACTGCCCAGATGGTTGGGATCGTAGATCTTGATGAAGTTGGGCGCATCCAGATTGTCCGCATAGACAATCGCGCAGTAATCCTCGTGATGCTCACGCCGCAGCAATTCGTCCAGCTCGCGCATGAACTGCTGCACCTTGTCGGCCTCCGAAGGCACCTGCGGCACCTGCTGGCCGACGGCATAGAGATACCAACCGGCCTTGGCGTCGACCTTTTGCCAAAAAGCAGTCAGCTGATCCCAGCGCATGACGCTGTACAGAAGGCCGTTGTAATAACGGTCGAATTCTTCGGTCTGGCTTGAATGGGTCTGGGTCATTGCGCTCTACAAACGATCCTATGGGGGCAGCTGGCCAATCTTTACTTGGCGACCTGACGTGCCAACCTTTACTTGGCGACCTGACGTGCCAACCTTTACTTGGCGACCTGACGTTCGCGGATTTCCTCGAGCGTCTTGCAGTCGATGCACATCGTTGCGGTCGGGCGTGCCTGCAGGCGCTCCAGACCGATTTCAATCCCACAGGACTCGCAGTAGCCGTAATCGCCGCTGTCGATCTTGGCAATGGTTTCGTTGATCTTCTTGATCAGCTTGCGCTCGCGGTCGCGGTTGCGCAGTTCCAGCGCCATGTCCGATTCCTGGGTGGCGCGGTCGTTAGGATCGGCAAAAACAGTCTGTTCGTCCTGCATGGAATGCAACGTGGTATCGATGTCCTGCGACAGCTCGGCTTTCCAGGCCTCGAGCATTTTGCGAAAATGCGCGAGCTGTTTCTCGTTCATGTATTCTTCGCCTTTTTTGGCCTTGTAAGGCTCAAAGCGCATCAAAGTTTCAGCCATCTCGTTCTCTTTGAAAATATTGGTTTATTCCGGGCAAAGCCCAACCCGACTTAATATCAGAATCACCTAAACGCCGCAACCCACATGACATTACACGCCCTGCTGTTCGACGTTGACGGCACCCTGGCCGACACCGAGCGTGACGGCCACCGTCCCGCCTTCAACCAAGCCTTTGCCGACGCCGGCCTTGACTGGCACTGGGATGTCGCCCTCTACGGCAAGCTGCTCGCCGTCACAGGCGGCAAGGAGCGGATGAAATACTATATCGACCACTTTCGGCCGGACTACAGCAAACCGGATAATTTCGACACACTGGTGGCCGAACTGCACCGGGCCAAGACCCGCCATTACAGCGCACTCGCCGCACAAGGCGGCATCCCCATGCGCCCCGGCGTCAGGCGCCTGCTGATCGAAGCGCGCACCGCGGGATTGCGGCTGGCGATTGCCACCACCACTACACCTGAAAACGTCACCGTGCTGCTGGAACACAGCCTCGGGGCCGGCACGCAGGACTGGTTCGAAGTGATCGCTGCAGGCGACATCGTGCCGGCGAAGAAGCCTGCGCCCGACATCTATCACTATGCACTGGACGAAATGAAACTCGATGCAGCCAACTGTCTGGCTTTCGAGGATTCTGAAAACGGCCTGCGCGCCAGTCTGGGCGCCGGCCTGAAAACGCTGATCACCGTCAATGACTACACGCTGGATCACGATTTCACCGGCGCGGCTGTGGTGCTGTCCGATCTAGGCGAGCCCGGCGCGCCCAACCGGCGACTCGCTGGCCCCGATCTCGGCCAGCCATTCGTCGACGTGGCCTATCTAAAAGCGCTGCACCACCGCTGACCACTGACCCGCTCAGGGGTTGTGCATCAGCGCAGCTTCCAGCGTATTTTCCAGCAGGGTTGCCACGGTCATCGGCCCCACCCCGCCCGGCACCGGTGTGATCCAGCCGGCGCGCTCGACAGCTGCGTCAAAATCGACGTCGCCGACCAATTTGCCGTCCGGCAGGCGGTTGATGCCGACGTCGATCACGATCGCACCTTCGCGAATCCAGTCGCCCGGGATCATGCGCGGCTTGCCCACCCCCACCACCAGGATTTCAGCGGACCTCACAAAGCTTTCCAGATCGCGCGTGGCACTGTGGCACACAGTAATGGTGCAGCCTGCAAGCAGCAACTCCAGGCTCATCGGGCGGCCGACGATATTGGATGCGCCCACCATCACGGCATTCTTGCCGCGCAGTTCCTCGTTGGTCGCACGCAGTAGCGTCATGATGCCGCGCGGGGTCGATGGCCGCAGGGTCGGCATCTTCACCGCGAGGCGGCCGATGTTGTAGGGATGGAAGCCGTCGACATCCTTGTCCGGCCGAATGCGCTCGATCACCGTCTCGGCGTCGATGTGCGCGGGCAGCGGCAGTTGCACCAGGATGCCGTCAATGGCGGGGTCGTCGTTCAGCGTATCGATCAGCCCAAGCACCTCATCCTGCGTCGTTGCACTGGGCAGATCATGCGACACGCTGTTCACGCCGGCGCGCTCGCAGGCACGCTTCTTGTTGCGCACATACACCGCCGAGGCCGCATCGTCGCCAACCAGGATCACCGCCAGACCCGGACGGCGCTTGCCCTGCACCTCGCGTTCAGCCACCTTGTCGTGGACTACTGCGAGAATGGTGTCGGCCATGGCCTTGCCGTCGAGAATACGTGCGCTCATCGAAACAACCCTGAAGCAAAAGCGTGATTTTCCCGGAACCCCCCACCTTACTCAAGCGAAAATTGACCCGTCTAATTCAGCCATGTATAGTCTCGCTTCTCCGAAATGCGGCTGGTATGCATGGATAGGATTTCGGGGTGTAGCGCAGCCCGGTAGCGCGCCTGCTTTGGGAGCAGGATGTCAGGAGTTCGAATCCCCTCACCCCGACCACCCCACAAGCCCGATGAGTGTCTCTGCCCGTAGCTCAACTGGATAGAGCACCAGCCTTCTAAGCTGGGGGTTACAGGTTCGATTCCTGTCGGGCAGGCCAAGTTTTTTCGTTGTCAGCGTTTGCTGACAACACCAATGGTGGATGTAGCTCAGTTGGTAGAGTCCAGGATTGTGATTCCTGTTGTCGTGGGTTCGAGCCCCATCATCCACCCCACCCATTGATGTTCAAGGCCCGCGCAAGCGGGCTTTGTTCATTTCCGCCCTAGAGTTTCAGCGCCCCGACATGCGCCACCGCGCCCGGATCGTCGCGCCACAGCGCCGGATCGGCATCGACATAGAGTTCGATCATGATGCCGTCCGGGTCGTGGCAATACAGCGACTGGCTGACGCGGTGATCGGACTGGCCGTCGAGTTCGACGCCGTGCGCAGCGAGATGATCGCGACAGGCGCGCAGGTCGTCGAGGGAATCGCCGACCTTGAACGCCAGGTGATAAAGGCCGACCTGGCGGTCTTGAGGCAGCGGCGCATGCGCGCCGATCTCCAGCAGCGCGAGGTCGTGATGATTCTCGCCGCAGGAAAAGAACACCATGCGGCCGCCATGGCGCGCGAATTCCTTCAGGCCCAGCACGTCGCGGTAGAACGGCACCGATACGTCGAGGCTGCGCACCTTCAATACGGCATGGCCCAGTTTGCTTACTCGCATGGGATCTTCCTCATTCGCGAATCTCGCCGTCGACATACAGCCAGCGCCCGTCCACCCGCTCGAAGCGGCTGGTTTCATGCAGCTTGAACGCGCGGCCATTGAGCTTGTAGCGAGCGACGAATTCCACGGTCGCATGGGTCGCGTCCAGCGGTGTGTGCGACTTCACCGTCAAGCCCAGCCATTGTGGGCGCGGCGTGGCGTCGAGACCGAGCGCAACGGGACAGGTCTCCGGATGCCAGGTCGCCCGCAGATAATCTTCCAATCCCAGCACATAGGCGCTGTAGCGCGAGCGCATCAGGCTTTCCGCATCCGGCGCCGGTTCGCCGGCATGATAACGGCCGCAGCACAACTCGAGCGCGCGGCCCGAGCCGCAGGGGCAGGCGCTCATCGCGCTTTCACCGGGCAAGCACGCAGCTTGGGGCGGATGTGCGGCCACACCGCGTCAAGCATTTTCGGCTGCGCCTTGTCGTTGGGGTGGATGCCGTCAGCCTGCATCATGCCGTCCTTGACGCCCACGTCGCAGACGAAACACGGCACGCGCACGATCTTCTCCTCGCGTGCCACGTCGACATACAGCTTCGCTACCGCGTCGGCATAGGGCTTGCCGTAGTTGGGCAGCACCGGCGCTTCCAGCAGCGCCACCCAGGCGCCGGCGGCCTTGGCCTGACGGATCATGGTCTGCAGGTTGTGCTTGATGACGGCCGGTGGGGTGCCGCGCAGCGCATCGTTGCCGCCGAGCTCGATCAGCACGCCCTGCGGCCGGTGCCGATCCAGCGCAGGCTGCAGACGCTGCAGCCCGTTCTGCGTTGTGTCGCCGGTGATGCTGGCGTTGATCGCGCGCCACTGCGGCGCGTCCTTTTTCAGGCGCGCATCAAGCAGATCGACCCAGCCCTGCCCCGGCGCGAGGCCGTAGCCGGAACTCAGGCTGTCGCCGACGATCAACACAGAGCATCCGTTGGCCAGCGCCCAACCCGGCAGCCACAACACTAAAAGCAACCACAAGCGATAATTCATTCATTGACCTTAATCTGTACCCACCCTAATGACGTCTGCCGACAACTCCCAGTTCCCCGCCCCACAAGGGGACTCCGATCCACTACGGGCCAAACCCCGTGCGGAGTCGTATGCCGCCGCGGTTTCCGCGCAGGCCCTGTCCCAGCACGTACCGACTGCCGATGGCACCCTCGCCATCCTGAGCGAAGTCGGACTCGCCGTCCAGGCGGGCGAAACGCTGGCCATCACCGGCGCCTCGGGTTCAGGCAAATCCACTCTCTTGGGCCTCTTGGCGGGACTCGACCAGCCCAGCTCGGGTGAAATCGTTTTGCTCGGCGAGCGCCTCGGCGGGCTCGACGAAGACGCCCGCGCGCGCCTGCGCGCCGGCCGCGTCGGCTTCGTGTTCCAGTCGTTTCAGCTGTTGCCCGCGCTCACCGCGCTGGAAAACATCCTGCTGCCGCTGGAACTCGCCGGCCGCGCCGACGCCCGCGATCGCGCCGCCCACTGGCTCGACCGCGTCGGGCTTTCCGCGCGCGCCGGCCACACGCCGCGCCAGCTCTCCGGCGGCGAGCAGCAGCGCGTCGCCATCGCGCGCGCGTTTGCCACCGACCCCGAAATCGTCTTCGCCGACGAACCCACCGGCAACCTCGACGCCGACACCGGCGCGCGCATCATCGACCTGCTGTTTGAGCTCAACGCCTCCGCCCGCACCACCCTGATCCTGGTCACCCACGACGAGGCCCTGGCGTCGCGCTGTCAGCGCCGGCTGCACCTGGTCGCCGGCCGCACGCGCGAGGCCGCGCTCGCATGACGTTCGCAAAGCTGGGCCTGTGGCTGCTGCGGCGCGAGCGCGCCAGCGGCGAGTGGCGAGTGCTGCTGCTGGCGCTGATCATCGGCGTCGGCAGCGTGTCGACCACCGGCTTTCTCGGCGACCGCATCAAGCGCGCGATGAGCGAACAGGGCGCCAGCTTCCTCGGCGCCGACCTGCTGGTCACCAGCCCGCGGCCGATCGACGCCTGGCCCGAGCACGCGCTGCAAACCAGCAGCGCGCTCGAATTCGCCAGCATGGTCGCCCACGGCGACGCCTTCCAGCTGGCCACCCTGCGCGCCGTCGACGCCGCCTATCCGCTGCGCGGCGCCGTGCGGCTTGCCGAGCGGCCGTTCGACGCGGGCGTGCCGCGCCCGGCCCTGCCGCCACCCGGCGCGATCTATGTCGAGGCCTCGCTGCTGCCGCTGTTGTCCGCCAGTGTCGGCGACCGCGTGCAGATCGGCGAAACGCAGTTCAGGATCGCCGGCGTGGTGGTTGAAGAGCCGGGCCAGCTCGCCGGCGTGTTCGGCCTCGCCCCGCGCGTGTTCCTGCGCGCCGACGAAGTCGAGCAGACCCGCGTGCTGCAGCCCGGCAGCCGCCTCACCTATCTGTATCAGTTCGCCGGCGAGGCGGAGCCGCTCGCGGCCTTCGCCGAAGCCTTGAAGCCGCGTCTCGACAGCGCCCAGCGCCTGATGGGCTCGCGCGAGGGGGTGGAAACCCTGCGCGGCGCCTTTGCCAACGCCGACCGCTACCTCCAGCTCACCGCGCTGATCAGCCTCCTGCTGTCGGTGGCGGCCATCGCCATCGCCGCCCACCGCCACGCGCTGCGCCACTACGACCAGACCGCGCTGCTGCGCTGCATGGGCGCCACCACCGCGCAGCTGCGCGTGCTCTATGCCACCCAGCTGCTGACGCTGGGGCTCTTGGGCAGCCTCGCCGGGGTAGCGATCGGCGCGCTGATGCAGCAGGCGCTGGCCGGGCTGATCCTGCCCGACGCCGTCACCCGCCTGCCCTCGCTGGGCATCGCGCCCGTCGGCGTCGCCATCGTCAGCGGCTTGCTGGCGCTGGCGGGGGCCAGCCTGCCGGCGCTGATGCGCTTGATCCGCGTGCCGCCGCTCAGGGTGCTGCGGCGCGACCTCCCACCACTGCCCGCCGCCGCCTGGATCAGCGCCAGCGCCAGCGGCGCCGCGCTGCTGATCCTGATCGGGTGGTACGCCGGCGACGCCAAGCTGGTCGCCGGCTTCGTCGGCGCATTGCTGGCGCTGGTCATCGTGCTGGCAGGGCTGGCGCGGCTGGCGCTGGTGGCCGGGCGCGGCGTGCAGAAGATCAGCTACGGCCCCGTGCGCTTCGGCCTCGCACAGATGCTGCGCCACCGCTTCGACAGCACGCTGCAACTCGGCGCCTTCACCCTGGCGCTGTTCCTGGTGGCCCTGCTGGCGCTGGTGCGCAGCGACCTCGTCGACGGCTGGCGCCAGCAGCTGCCGGAGAATGCGCCGAACCACTTTCTGGTGAATATCGCGCCGCACCAGCAGGATGCCGTCGCCGTCTATCTGGCGCAGCATCAGCTTGACGCGTCCGATATCTATCCCATGGTGCGCGGTCGCCTGGTCAGCAAGAACAACACGCCGATCGCCGACACCCTGCCGCCCGAACTGCGTGACGTCGGCACCCTGCGGCGCGAGCTCAACCTCACCTGGACCGCCACCCTGCCCGCCAACAACGTCGTGCTGGAGGGTGTCTGGCACGGCAACCGCTCGGCCGCCGATATCTCGGTGGAATCGGGCATGGCGGAAAAGCTCAATCTCGTCGTTGGCGACACGCTCGGCTTCCAGATCGGCGACCAGACCGTCGCCGCGCGCATCGGCAGCATCCGCAGCGTGAAGTGGGATTCGATGCAGCCCAACTTCTTCGTCATCTTCGCCCCCGGCCAGCTCGACGCTCTGCCCGCCAGCTCCATCGCCAGCGTCTACATTCCGCCGGACGGCCTTGGCATGCTGCCCGGCTTCGTCCGCGAATTCCCCGGCGTCACCGTGCTCGCGCTCGACAAGCTCATCGCCAATATCGAGGCCGTGTTTGCGCAGGTCATCGGCGCGATCCAGCTGCTGCTGGGCTTTCTGCTCGCCGCCGGCATGGCCGTCGTCGTCGCCACGCTCTTGGCCAGCCTCGACGCCCGCCAGCAGGAAGCCGTGCTGCTGCGCACCCTGGGCGCGCAGCGCGCCTATCTGGCCAAGGGGCTGTGGAGCGAATTCCTCGCACTCGGCCTGCTCGCCGGCGTGCTCGCCAGCGTCTGTGCCGAAATCGCCATGGCGCTCATCGCCGACCGCCTGTTCGACTTGCCGGCGCGCCTGCACCCCTGGCTGTGGTTCGCCCTGCCCACGGCCGGTGCACTGCTGGTCGGGATGAGCGGCTGGCTCACCACACGCCACATCACGCGGGTGCCGCCGATGCAGTCGATCCGGGCGCTGGGGTGAAAGGCCGGGCCACTGCTACCGATCCCGAACAAGCATTTTCGTAAAGGATTTGTGGCCCGCCACCCGATTCAGGGCGCAGCGCGATCTACTGGAAAACTGGAAACCCAGAGATAGCCGTCGTAGCGCGCGTCTTTCAGGAATATCCAGACGAAAACACGGTGGGAATCTCCGCCGCCGCTGAGCGAGACCTGGCTTTCTTCAAAGTGATACGACCACACCGTGCGTGGCTGATCATGGAAGGGCAGGAACTCGCGCCCCACCCCCACGGGTTCCCCCAGTGCCTGGCGGACCTCCTCGGCAGTGGATTGCCCTACTGTTAACCTGGCATCGATCATCGACGTTGCGACAGGCACGCCTGCGCGCACCTTGATCTCCCCGCACCCCGCCAGCAATAGCGTCGCGAGAGACAAGGCAAGCAGAACGGACGGCAAGGGATGAAGTGCGCTCATTTACCTTTGCCCCCCTGATATTCCTTGAGATTGACTGCGTCGGCGAACCACATATAGCCGTCGTAGGCATCCCCAGAGAAAAAAACCAGCAGCATCGTGATCTGGATACTCTTGCCTTCGCTGACGTTGTATTCGTAAAGCCAGACGCGTTGTTGCTTGAAGCTGGGATCCAGTTGCGCGGCGCCATAGCCGCGCGGTTCGCCGAGGGCGAGCAGGACATCATTCTTGGTTGATACCTGAGGCGTCAGTTGAGCCAGACGGTCCAGCCGGGGCGGCGCCCCCATTTCCATGCGCATGGCGCATCCCTGCAGGCCCGCCAACGCCATGCATGCGATCAGCAAAGCTGTATAAAACGACCCCGGCTTCATCGCCCCTCCTTTCCGCGCAGGGTGTCTTTGACCCAGCCCGTTGCCGCGTCCGCGTTCGAGAACCACATGAAGCCGTCAAACAGCTGGTCGCGAACAAACACCACCAGAATCTGCTGTCTGATTTTGGCGTCAATTTGACCCGCCGACGACTTGAAGTCCGTGAGTTCGATGTCCTGGTAGAACCAGATCTCCTGCGGGCTTTTCTGCACGCTGGCCAGGAACACGGCTCCGGAACCCGTCGGTTCGCCTAGGACCCGCCTGACGTCCTCCATCGTGGAAACCCCCTTCTTGAGCTGGGTCTCCTGCAGTCGGGTGTCACGGAAAGCCTCAGCCGTTGAAAATCGCTGGGGCGTTTGCGCGCAGGCGGCAAGGGCCATCACGCAAATCAGCGCCAGCCCGTGTTTCCATCTCCGCAAGCGTATGTAATCCCGATTACGCGAGATCATTTCAGCCCAATTGTTTCGTGCGTGTTCCAATCTCTATTCTCCGCGGCGATTCATTTCGCCCAATGTCCCGGCAACGGCCTGACCGAAGCGTTCGCACCCTTCCGCCTCGTGGGAGGACGGTGCCGCCAACGGGAAAATCCCCAATACTGCGAACCCTGATCTGCCCGCTGCATCGATCCCCTGCGTGAGCGACTCGGCTCCGCTCTGCATATCCACTACCAGGGCCGACAACCGGGACGCGTGATCCCACCACAGATGGCCGAAACAGCCGCCGCCCCCGTATCCGCCCACGCATACGATTCCGCCCTGTGTCGCGGACGTATGCGTTTGGCCACCGACGATTGCAAGATAGCGAATGCCGGCAGCGTGGACACGCTCGCGGAACCTGGGGTCAGGAATCAGTGAACGCAACACTTCCATACTGCGCGGGGCGGCGCGCGGATCGAGGTCCGGAAAAGCCACGGCACGAAATTCGCTGCCGGTGATGACGCGAATAGGCACCCCCGTTGAAGACGCTGCCTGCCTGACGCAGGTGGCGAATTGCGTCTCCATGGCCTGTTCGTCTTTTGACACCTCCCAGGCGAATCCACGCGGATCTTGCTCAACCCAGGTTCGGTTGATCAAGACGGCGACGCCCGGCACAGCAGAATCCCTCTCATTGAGCTGACTCGCGCAGCCCACCAGCCCCGACAGCCCGATGAAGGCAAGGAGCGCAATGAACGGAAATCGTGAAACGTATCGTTGGCTGCCAGATTTCATTGCTTGAATTCAATCGTGTGAATGACAGGCGCGCCAATTGACGACCCCGCACCTCAATCATTCAACCTAGCTCGCTCAAGCAGGATTTACCACCCTCTCTCGATACCGCACGACGAACAGCTTGGTTGGATAAATCTTGGCTAAATAAAGCCTAAAATTTTAGGTTGTGTTGAGGTCCTGCCTGGCCGACAGCCCCACCCGCAAGCTTGGCTGATTTCAGATCCGAATCACCCACCCCGCACCACCATGTCCCCGAACAGCGCCACACTGAAGCCGACCACCGCGCCCAATGGTGGCGCCCAGTGACGTCGTAGCCTCGACTGCGGGGCGATGTCCTGGAAGATGAGGTAGAGGATCCCCCCAGAGGCGAACAGCATGGTGGCGCCGAGCGCTGCCGGGACATCCGCCAGCAGGAAATAGCCGGCAAGGCCGGCAACCGGGCCGATCACGACCAGCGATCCCATGATCATCAAGGTGCGGCGCGCGCTGCGAATCCCCAGGGCGTGCAGTTCACGGAAGGCGTTGAAGCCTTCGGGCAGGTTCTGCAGGCCGATCAACAGCGCCAGCAGCGCGGCATGGCCCGAACCCAGCGCGACCAGCCCGCCGAGCGCAATCGCCTCGGGGATGTAGTCGAGCAGCATGCCCAGGACCTGTGGCGCCTCGCGTCGGCGCAGGCCAAGTGAGCGCTCGACTACGAAGAAGGCAAGCCCACCGGCCAGCACAATGGGGATGGCCCACATCGATCCCTGCATGCTGGTGACGCCGGCCGGCACCAGCACGACGGCGACGGCGCCCAGCAGGATGCCGCCACCAAGGGCGATGAGGAAGTGCCGCAGCTCCTGTTCCAGCCATTTGGAACGGATGCGTTCGAAGCTGGCGATGAAGCCGCCCAGCGGGATGCAGGCGCCGGCGGCGATAGTGAAGAACAGGATCGCGACTATTTCGTTCATGGCGCCCTGTTCGTCCGCTTCAGCGGTGAATTCGCCCGGACGCCGGCTGCAGGTCGGCGCAGACCGCCTCACGTTCGTCGAACACGAAGCAGTCGCCGTGATAATGCGCGCCGCCCACTTCCTCGAAATATTTGAGGATGCCGCCTTCGAGCTGGTATACGTGCTCGATGCCGATGGCCTTCATGTGGATGGCGGCCTTTTCGCAGCGGATACCGCCGGTGCAGAACGACACCACAGTCTTGCCCGCGAAGTCGTCGCGATGCGCTTCCAGCCGCGGCGGAAATTCACTAAAGATGCCGATGGCGTAGTCGACGGCATTGTCGAAGCTGCCGGCGGCGACTTCGTAGTCGTTGCGGGTGTCCAGCATCACCACCGGGCGTCCTGCATCGTCCCCCCCGCGATCCAGCCACTGCTTCAACGTGGCGGCGGCTACCGAAGGCGCACGCCCCGCTTCCGGGCGGATCAGCGGATGTTTCATGGTGATGATTTCCTTCTTCAGCCGCACCCGCATCTTGTGGAACGGCGGCTCGGCCGACAGGCTCTCCTTGGGTGCGAGATCGGCGAAGCGCGGATCGGCGCGCAAATGGGCGACGATGGCATCGATGGCCTGGCGTGCACCGGCAAGGAACACGTTGATGCCTTCGGGTGCGAGCAGGATGGTGCCCTTGAGGCCCAGCTCGATGCAGCGCGCGGTGAGGTCAGCCTTGAGCGCCTCGCGGTCGGTGAGGGTGACGAACTTGTAGCAGGAGATGTTGACGACGGACACGGTTAAAACCCTTTCAGCAAGTCGGCATTATACGAAGCGGTTCTGCCCTGCCGGGGGTTTTGATACCCTTTGCGCTTCCCAGCCCTGAACAGCCCTCCATGGACGAACACTTGCAAGTGCTGGAACACGCCCAGAAAACCGCAATCGACCTTGCCCTCCAGTTCGGCCCCAAGGTGGTCGTCGCCCTGCTGATCCTGGCGGCAGGCTATTACGCGGGGCGCTGGGTGGGCCGCCTGGCCGATTCGATGCTGGCGAAGCTCCATCTCGACGAAACCCTGCGCCTGCTGCTGGTGCGCATGCTGCGCATCGTGGTGCTGGGGCTCTTCCTCATCATGGCGCTGCAGAACCTGGGGGTGGAACTGCTGCCACTCATTGCAGGCCTGGGGGTAGCGGGCGCCGGCATCGCTCTCGCCATGCAGGGTGTGCTGGGCAACCTGGCCGCCGGGCTGACCATCATCTTCACCCAGCCGTTCAAGGTGGGCGAATACATTTCCATCGCCGACGAGGAAGGCACGGTCGAGGAAATCAAGCTTTTCAACACCGTGCTCTCCCATCCCGACCTCTCGCGGGTCGTCATCCCCAACCGCAAGATCGTCGGCGAAATCCTGCACAACTTTGGCACCCTGCGGCAACTCGACGTGGTGGTCGGAGTGGCCTACGACACCGACATCAAGCACGCGCTCGCCACGATCCAGGACCTGCTTGCCGCGCACCCGAAAATCCTGCGGGAGCCCGAGCCCATGATCCGCGTCCTCACCCTGTCGGATTCCAGCGTCAACATCGCGATTAGACCCTGGGTCGGCGTGAACGACTTCTATGATGCGTCGAGCGACATCACCCGCGGGGTGCTGGAACGCTTCCGCGAACGCGGCATCCACATTCCCCTCCCGCAGCGCGAAGTGCGCCTGCTCGGCAACGCATGAAATTGAAAGCCAAAACCACCTTCACCGATCCGCTGGCCGAGGTGCTCCGCCCCGGGCAGTCGGTCGAGCTCTTGAAGGAACTGCACATCCTCACGCGCGACGGCAAGCTCAACCAGGACAGCCGCCGCAAGCTGAAGCAGGTCTATCACCTGTGCCATTTCATCGAGCCGCTGCTCGACGAGGTGTTGGGCCGGCAGGACACGCTGACCCTAGCCGACCACGGCGCCGGCAAATCCTATCTGGGCTTCATCCTCTACGACCTCTATCTGAAGGACCGCCCCGGCAGCCACCTCTACGGCATCGAGACGCGCGACGAACTGGTGGAAAAATCGCGCGAGCTGGCGGCACGGCTGGACTTTCCGCGCATGTCCTTCCTCAATGTGACGGTGGCCGATTCGATCCAGTCGGGCCAACTGCCCGCCAGCATCGACATCGTCACCGCGCTGCACGCCTGCAATACCGCGACCGACGACGCCATTCAATTCGCGCTCGCCAAAGCCGCCCGTCACATCGTGCTGGTGCCCTGCTGCCAGGCCGAGGTTGCCGCCGTACTGCGCAAGCACAAGAACGAGTCCTTCGGCAAAACCGCGCTGTCGGAAATCTGGCGCCACCCCATCCACACCCGCGAATTCGGTAGCCAGCTCACCAACGTGCTGCGCTGCCTGCAGCTGGAGGCGCACGGCTACCAGGTCACCGTGACCGAGCTGGTCGGCTGGGAGCATTCGCTGAAGAACGAGCTGATCGTCGCCACCCGCACCGGCACTCCGCGCCGCAATGCCCGCGAGCGCCTGCAGCAGATCCTGCAGGAACTCAATCTACAGGAACTCGAAGGACGCTTTCTCGCCCCTCAATAATCCGTAAAAAGACCTATGCTTTTAATAAGCTCGTGCCTATTCCGGATTGCCCGATGCGCCTGCCCCGACTATTCAAAACGCTTGCCGCGCTGACCCTGCTCGCTGCCATGGCCGGCTGCGCCACGCCGCAGTATCAAACGACCATCCGCCTGATTCCGCCTGGCGATGCGCAGGGCCGTGCCTGTGTGCAGGAATGCGAAACGAAGAAAATCGCCTGTCAAAACGAATGCCAGGCCCGCTACCAGGCCTGCGCGCAAGGCGTCGAGCCACAGGTGGAAGTGCGCTATGCCGAGGCGTTGAGACAATACGAGCTGGAACTCAAGCAATATGCGGCGGCGCTGCGCCACTACGAAATGCAGCTGCGTTTCGACTGGATGCACGGCTATCCCTTTTATCCCTATGGCTGGTATCCGTATCCGTGGCCGGGGCCGGCATTTCCGCCGCCGTACCGCGAACCGGTGATGCCGACGCGCGACAGCGTGCGCGCGCAGCTGATCAAGTCGACCTGCCAGGACGACTGCGGCTGCCTACCCGCTTATGACGCCTGCTTCGTCGGCTGTGGCGGCCAGCGTGTGAGCGAAACGGTCTGCATCAAGAACTGCCCGCCTGAAAAATGAGGCTTCAGCCAGCCGGCTGAAGCTGTGTCAGCTTCACCGGCACGCTCTGCGTGTCCGTATTCATCCAGATTTCACCGTCCTGCACCATGCATTGCAGACGCATGCTGCGCTCGGCCAGCGCGGCCAGCGCCTGGGTGGTTTCAGCGGGCAACTGCAGCACGGTGAGATTGGTGAATCGCGTCAGCTTGCTGGCGATCTGCTTCCACCACACCTCGCAGCCGCTGCTGTAGCACAGCACCACGACCTGGTCGGCGCGGTTGCAGGCACGGCGGATGCGCGCGTCGTCGGGCTGGCCAAGGTCGATCCACAGGGTGATCTCGCCCGCCAGATTCTTCACCCACACTTCCGGCTCATCGACGTCGAACAAGCCCTTGGTGAAGGCGATGCCGTCCTGGACGTACAACGCATAGGCCAGCACCCGCGCCATCATACGTTCGTCGGTCTCGGAGGGGTGGCGGGCAATGGTCAGCGCGTGGTCGCCGTAGACGTGGCGATCCATGTCGGCAATCTGCAGGTCGGCTTTGTAGATGGTGGCTTTAAGCGCCATGGGCATTCGTACTCGAAATTCAAAAACAAAAAAAACCCCGGCGAACCGGGGTTTTCTTCACATCAGGTCGGAAAGATTACGACACGACCTGGATGTTGGAGGCTTGCTTGCCCTTGGGGCCAGTCGTCACTTCGAAGCTGACTTTCTGGTTTTCCTGCAGGGACTTGAAGCCGCTGGAATTGATTGCAGAGAAATGTGCAAAGAGGTCTTCGCCGCCGTTATCCGGGGTGATGAAACCAAAACCTTTTGCATCGTTGAACCACTTAACAGTACCCGTTTCCATCTTTTGTTTCCTATCTATCAAAAAAAATTGGGCGACATGCCCTATCGATCGAATTTCAAGGAAAACGCTTACCAGAGGTACGGCAATTTAGAGCTTGAATCCAACAGATGCTGCATTAATAACATAGATAAACTGGATGGCAAAGCATTTTATCGCTCGCCGCCGAGCGACCGCAGGACCAGGGTGTCGCCGCGCTGGGTGAACTCCAGATGCTTCAGCACGCTCATCCCCAGCAATACCTGGTCGCCGCGCATGCCGGGATTGAGGCTGGCGGGCACGCCGCGCAGATCGAACGGTCCGAAAGCCAGCGAATCGAGCCGGGTGGCACGGGTCGTGATGGTGCCGTTGGCGGTGATGGCCTGCTGGTATGCGCCGGGTTTCAAACCCATGTCGCCCGCCAGGTGCGCCGGCACCGACACCAGGGTGGCGCCGGTATCGAGCAGGAAGCTGACCGGCTGGCCGTTGATGGTGCCGGGGAAAATGTAGTGGCCGTCGCGGCTTCGCTTCAGCACCAGTTCGCTGCCCGGCGCGATCTGCAGGGCGCGGTTGGGATTATCGCGCGCCTGCAGGCTGCTTTCGAAAAAGAGATACAGCAGACCCAGCACCAGCAGGCTGGCAAGCAGAGCCATGCCGCGCCCAAGCGTGCGGTGCGGATTGTCGGAAGCGTTGGCGTCGTTCGGGTTCACAGCGTGGAGACAGTCGGAGCGTTAAATCGTTCGGCGCAGCGGCGCCGGCCCAAGCTTAACCCACACGCCGCGCCAATACGACGGCATGCGTCACGCCCTCCGATGATCAGGCGTGGTGCATCCGCGGCTGGCTGAAGCGGCAATGCGGCGCGTCGCCGAAGGCTTCGCGCAGGTAGCGGGTTTCGATGTGCAGCAGGCGTTCGTGGTCGCCGGCTTCCAGATAGATGTCCGGCTGCGCCATCAGCGCGTCGTCCCACACCATTTCCACGCCCCAGGCATTCGGTAGGCCGGGCACCACGCCGGGTTCGCATTCGCTGAACAGGCGGCTGACGCTGTCCTCTTCGGCGAGGCTGAACTCGAGGCCGTGGTCCAGCCCCAGCTTGCCGAGATGGACTTCCTGGTCGGCGGGAATCATGGCCACCATCTGGCAGTCCCGCCCGTCGAGCAGCACGCCCTTGGCCACGCGGTCGGGCGTGATGCCTGCGGCGCGCGCTGTTTCGGCACTGGTCTGGCTGTGCGGGTGCGCCACAAGGTCGAACGGAATCATGTGCTCGTCGAGAAAACGTTCCATGCGATGCAGTGCTTTCATGATCGACTCCTTGGCTAAACGGTTGAGCGAATTTGAATATAGACCAGCAGCATCAAGCCGCACCGGCAAAAGCCGGCGCCAGCAATAAAAACCGGACTCCGGCGGTTGCCGGGGCGATTTTTGGACTCGTGAAGGCGGTGCGACGCTAGCGCCGCCGCGGATGGTCGCCGGCGCGAAAATGCCGGCGCGTGGGCTTCGGGTGTTCCTGCTGCAGAACGGCACGGCGGTAAGCCAGGAGCGCATCCTGCGCATGCCCCAGCACGCTGTCGTGGGGGTAGTGCCCGGCCACATCGGCTTCGCCGGCCGCCACGCCGGTCAGCAGTTCGATTCCTTCGCTCACGTGTCGTGCGACGTGGATATGAAAGCGCTGTTGGACGACCGCCTCCACAACCTGCGGTGCCAGCATCAGATGGCGGCGGTTGCGCGCGGGAATCAGCACGCCCTGGCTGCCATCGAGTCCCGCGGCCTCGCACACGCGGAACCAGCCTCCGATCTTTTCGTTGATGCCGCCCACCGGCAGCACCTCGCCGTGCTGGTTGAGCGCGCCGGTGACGGCGATGCCCTGCTTGAGCGGCAGTCCGGACAGCGCCGACAGCAGCGCATAGAGTTCGGCGCAGGAGGCCGAATCCCCTTCCACCTCGTGGTACTGCTGTTCGAACACGATGGAGGCATTGAGCGACAGCGGTGCCAGATGGGCGAACAATCCGGCCAGATAGTTCTGCAGGATGAACACGCCCTTGTCGTGGATGGGGCCCGACAGCTCGACTTCGCGCTCGATGTTGAGCAGGCCGTCCTCGCCTGCATAGGTGCGCGCCGACAGCCGCACCGGCAGGCCGAAACGGTAATCGCCCAGATCGATCTGGGTGAGGCCGTTGAGCTGGCCCACCCGCTCGCCGGTGAATTCGATCAGCACGTCGCCTTCGGCGATTTCCTCGCGCATTCGCTGCTCGGGGTAATCGTGCCTCGCAGTGTGCGCTGCGACCGCTGCTTCGACGTCGTCCGTCGTCACCAGGCCCGGCCCGCGCGCGCGGCAGATCGCCGCGCTTTCCATCACCATCGCCTCGGTGCGCCCGAAAATTGCGCTCTCGCGCGCCTGGTCGCCGGCCTCGCGGTGCGATTCCTCGATCAGACGCGCCACCGCCGCCGCCGAAAAATGCGGCAGGCCGAACTCGCGGCAAGCGTGGGCGACGAAAATCGCCGAGGCGCGGCGGGTGTCGGCGCTGGCAAGAAAGCTGTCGGAGAAATCGACCTTGGCGCGGAAATGGCGGGCAAATTCGGGGGCGGCTTCCTGCAGTTCGTAGTACTGCTCGCGCGAGCCGACCAGCACCAGCTTGACCTCGACGTCGACCGCCTCCGGCACCAGCGACACCGCCGCGATCGGCGAGTACGACACACCCGGTTCCTCGATCTGCAGCCGGCCGCTGCGCAAAAAGCGCCACAGTTTTTCCCACACCAACTGATCGGCCAGCACGTCACGCAGATGCAGCATCAAAAAGCCGCCGTGCGCCCGCAGCAGGCTGCCGGCGCGGATGCGCGAAAAGTCGGTCATCAGCACGTCGTTCTCGGACTGGTATTCGATGCTGCCGAACAGGGCGCGGAACAGCGGGTTGTCCTCGACGATCACCGGTGCGCCGGTCAGCCCGCCGTTGTCGACCACCAGGTTGACGCGGTAGCGCGCCAGCAGCATTTGCAGGTCTTCCTGCCGGCTTTCGTCGCCTTCGCCGCTGCTGAACAGCTCCAAATTGTCGAACACGTCCTGCTCCAGCGCGTCGAGCCAGGCGTTGAGCTTGGCGGCGTCCTTGATCTGCTTTTTCAGCCCGCTGCGTATCGCCTGCAGTTCGCGCTCGATGAGCGGCTTCACCACCTGGCGCCGCAGTGCCGCCAGCGCCTCGACCATCGCGCGCTCCAGCGGCTGGGTTTTTTCGATGTAGCGCGTGATCTCGGCGCGCAGCTCCTGGTCGGCCTGCTCCACTTCGGCGCGGCGCGCCTTCGGCAACGCAAGCACCTCGTCCTCGGTCAGCGCCTGACCTTTCTTGCCGATGAGGGTGAACACCATGCGCCCCTCCTCGCGGTGCAGCGAAAAGCTGCGCGCCTCGGCGAACGCCGTCAGTTCGGCGTAATGCCGTGCCACGTCGTCCTTCCAGGCTTTTTCGATGCGCTCGCTCTCGGCCTTGTAGTCCTGGCCCTGGAGCCGCTTCGGAATGTCGCCTTGCAGCGTTTTCACCGCCTGCACCAGCGACTGGCGCAGCAGCCGCCCTTCGCCGGCCGGCAGGCGCAGCGCCAGCGGGCGTTCCGGCGCGTCGAAGTTGTGTAGATAGCAGAGGTCGGGCGGCACCCGCTTCGTCGCCGCCACCTCGCGCATCGCCTGCTTGAGCAGCGACGAGCGGCCGCTGCCGACTTCGCCCAGCACGAACAGGTTGTAGTTGGGCTGGTCCATGCCGAGACCGAAACGCGCGGCGGCCTCGGCGCGCGCCTGGCCGATCCAGGGCAGCGGTTCCCCGATCAATTCGGAGGTATCCGCAAACCCCAATGACGCGGGGTCGAGGGTCAGGCGCAGTTCGGCAGGAGACAGGGAAACAATCGGCATGGTTCGGAACCGGAGAGCGGATATCCCCGGATTATTGCGCAAGTCGTTCCGGCGGCAACAGGCCACCCCACTTCGCCAGGCTTGCCCGATAGCGTTGGCGCAACTGCGCGGCCGTGTCCTGCAGCACGTCAGCGGGCATGGCCAGTGCCTGCAGCAGCGCGGACTCGACCTCGCCGACCCCCACGCTGCACGGCATGGCGTCCGATTCCCAGGTTTCGGCAAAGGCCGCCACCTTGCCGGGGCGCCCCCCCTGCTGCGGCAACGCAATACTGACGCGCGGCAAACCATAGGCCAGCGCGACGAGGCGGCCGTGCAGGCTGCTGGCGACCACGCCGCGGCTGGCGGCGATCAGGGCGCAGGTATTCCAGAGTTGAAGCGATTCGAAGCGACGCGCCGTGCCGGAGGGCAGCCGGCGCAGCAGGCTTTCGAGAAGCGTCGGATCGTCGTGCCACGGCGCCGTTCCGGCACAAAACAGCGCCACGCCCAAGCCCGTCGCGGACACCACGCCGGCCAGCCCCTGCGCCAGCGCATCCAGGCTGGCGTCGTCGGCAAAATCAGCGCTGAACTGGCAGGCGTAATAGCCCTGCGGGAAGGCCTCGCGCATCGCCCTCACCGCATCCCGCTGCTGGTGCCGACGGATCGTCTCGCCGAAGCACTGTTCCACCATCACCGCCGGATCGGGGCACAGCGGGGCATCGATGCCGTCCGCCCGCAGCGCCGCCTGGGTGACGTGATCGCGCACGCTGATCCAGTCCGCCTGCCGAAGCGCCGCCTTCACCTCGTCGCGCTGCGCAGCCGGCAGCAGCGTCCACTCCACCCCGCCGACAGCGTTGAAGATCAGCCTGCCGCCCGGCGCCAGCGCATCGCGCCCGACCACATAAGGCATGCTGCGCGCCGTGCCGAGCTGGCGCGCCGCCCACGCGGCGGCAGCAGCCGGTTCCGCGTCATAGCGCGCGATGGCGTCAGCCGCCGCGGCCGGTTCGAGCAGCATCACCGCAGCCTGCCAGGCGGTGCAGGTCAGCAGCTCGCCGCCGGCGTGGATCAGGTGCGTCGGCTGCGCAGGAAGCGGGGTCACGCGATGGCCGCCGCAGGCGCGCAGATCGCGTTCAGCCAGTCCGCAGCATTCAAACGCTCGCCCCGGCAGCAGCGCTTCCAGCAGATGCGGGAACAGCAGGTCGCCGAAGTTATGGCGGTCGAAGGCGCCGAACAGGACCGGAAGTGAATGTGCGTTCATGACGACCATGATTTTTTCGCATGTCGCGCGATTTCGCACTACATTCTCGAAAATCGCTCCCTACGCCATCCATGAAACCCGCCCAGCCTTCTTTCTTTGTCCTGATCGCGCTCATCGGCGGGCTGGCCATCTTCAGTTCCACGCTGTCAAAAACCCCGGTGCTGCCGCTGTTCGCTGCCGCGCTCAACGCCACGCCGGCGGAAATCGGCTGGATCGTCATGGCGTCGACGCTTCCTGGTGTGCTGATCAGCTATCCCGCCGGCGCGCTGTCCGACCATCTGGGCAAGCGGCGCGTGCTGCTGGCATCCCTGGTCGTGTTCGCCACCGCGCCCTTTCTCTACCTGATCATCACCACGCCGTGGCAGCTGATGGCGGTGCGCTTCTATCACGGCTTCGCCACCGCGATCTTCGGCACGGTGGCCAGCGCGGCGATCGCCGAGCGCTACAGCGCCGACCGCGCCGCGCGGCTGTCCACCTATTCCTCGGTCACCATCGTCGGACGCTCCATCGCGCCCTTCCTCGGCGGCGCACTGATTTCGCTGGCAAGCTTCGGCGCGGTGTACATCGCCTGCGCGATCGCCGGCGTGCTGGCGCTGGGCGCCGGGCTGCTGCTGCGCGACGACACCCCGCCGACCGCCACGAAGAAGCTGGAACTGCCGCATTTCTGGTCCAGTTTGAGAACGGTGCTACGCGACCGCGGAATCATGCTGGTGAGCACGGTCGAGGCGGCGCAGTATCTGGTGTTCGGCGCGATCGAGGCCTTCCTCGCGCTGTACGCCTCTTCGCTCGGCATCCCCGCGTGGCAGATCGGCATCATCCTCGGCGTGCAACTTATCAGCATCGTGTTCATCAAGCCACTGATGGGCCGCGTGTCCGATCGCGTCGGCCGCCGCCGCGTCATCCTGCCGGGCTTGCTGATCGGCGCGGCGAGCGTCGTGCTGCTGCCCTATTTCCCGAACTTCATCGGTCTGTCGGTACTGAGCCTGGCGTTCGGCCTGGGCTTTGCCACCGTCACCTCGTCCACCGCCGCGCTCGTCGCCGACCTCACGAAGGACGGCCGCTACGGAAGTTCCATGGGTGTGCTGCGCACGGTGATGGACGTGGGCCAGTCGATCGGCCCCGTACTCACCGGCTTCATGGTCGGCGTCGCCGGCTACACGAGCGCCTTCACGCTATTGGCGGCAATTCTCGTCGCCGCCGCGCTGATGCTGGGGTTGCTGTTGCGCGACGCCTGAGGCCGCGCCCGATCGGCTATAGTGAGGCAGACCGCTTCCTTGAAGGAGACTTCCATGCGCATCCGTACCCTGCTCACCCTGCTGGCCTGTGTCCCGGCGTTTTATCTTGCCCCGGCCGCCGCCGAACCCACCGTCAATCTCGCCCCAGTTGTCGCGCAATCGGAAGCGGCCTCACTCCAGGCCTGCCTGGCCAATGCAAAGGGCATGAAGCTTGCCCAGATCGATTGCTGCAAGGGCCACAAAGGCATCTGCGGCTGCCGCGCCGGCAAGATCGTGTGCTGCGACAATACCGCCAGCACCGAGCCGGGGTGCACCTGTCATGGCGACGACGGGTTTGCCCACTGACCCGGATTATTTGGTCAGCGCCACCCAAACCCCATCCCACCCCGCCTCCGGCGGCGTCTGCCTGAACCCTGCAATCCGATCCAGCATGGCCTGACTGGGGCGATCGCCCGGCGCATGGGCAAGGCATTCGCGGAACGACGTTTCGGCCGCATCCCAGTCCCGCACGCGATACCGTGCCAGGCCGGCTTCATAGGCCTGAACCCCTTCACGGGCGAGCTCGCTCACATCGGCAGCCAGCCCGATCAATTCGTACACTTTGACCGGCTCCAGTTTGCCGGCGACGCGCAGGCTGTCGATTTCGCGGAAGGCCAGGGTGTCGCCGGCCAGCGAGCGCGTCGCTTCGCTCACCAGGATGTGGGTGCCATAAAACTTGTTGGCCTGCTCCAGCCTTGAGGCGAGGTTTACGGTGTCGCCGATGACGGTATAGCCGCGCGAGGTTTCGGAGCCGATGTTGCCCACCGTCACCTCGCCGCTGGCGATGCCCATGCGGACGTTGACCACGGGCAGGTTGTCGCGGACGCCGAACATTTCGGGCAGCCAGGCGCGGAAATCCTCCAGCCGCGCCATCTGCTCGAGTGCGGCGATGCAGCCGAGGCGCGCGTGGTCGGCGGGATCGGTGAAGGGTGGGCCCCAGAAGGCCATGACCGAATCGCCGATGTACTTGTCGACGATGCCCTGCTGGCCGCGCACGACCTCGGACATCATCGAGAAATAGCGGTTGAGGAAGCGCACCGCGGCGTCCGGCGTGAGGCCTTCGCATAGCTTGGTGAAACCTTCGAGGTCGGAGAAGAACACGGTCATCACCTGGCGCTCGCCCTTGTCTGCGCCGATGCGGTTTTCCAGCAGGTTCTTGACGATGCGCGGGTCGACGTACTGGCCGAAGGTCGCACGGATGCGCTCCTTCTCGCGCAGGCCCACCACCATGTGGTTGAACGAGGTCGCCAGGGTGGCGATCTCGTCGCGCGTCCTGACCTGGATTTCAACTTCCAGGTCGCCATCTTCCACCGCACGGGTACCGCCAAGCAGGCGCTTGATCGGGTCGACCAGCGAGCGCGTGACGAAAGCCGCGAAGATGAGCCCGAGCACGGTGGCGATGCCGGTGACGATCCAGTTGAGCGTGGTGGCACGCTGCTCCTCCGCCTTGGCCTGCAAGGCGGTGTCCTGGGTCAGCTTGTTGAGGATGTCGATGGTCTTGCCGATTTCGATATCGACAGTGTCCTTCTCGCGCAGCAGGGTGTCGCGGACGATATTTTGAGAACGTGGGGTGCCTTCTTCCGCTTCGATCTGGAACAGGCGGAAGGTCATGTGAAAGTGCTGGCGAGCGGTCTGGATCGCGGGCAGCTGCTCGCCCAGCTTGGCAAGCGTCACGCGGTCGAGTTCGATGCCCTTTTCCGCCTCGGCCTCGCCGAGGAAGCGCAGCGAAGAATCGATGATCTGGTCGGCGTTGATGCCGCGCATGTCGAAGCTGTTGGATTCCTTCGCCAGATAGTCCGGATCGGGTTGCGCAGCCTCCATGCCCGCCATCACCCTCTCCATGTGCACCATCTGCTGGCGGATGAGGATTTCCACGCTGGCCACCTGCTGCTGCAGCGGCAGGTAGTAGTCGGACAGCGCGTGGACCTGGTTGTTGAGCTGGCGGAAGTTGAGTACCGACAGCCAGGTGACGATCACCATCAGCGCAAGCAGCGCCATGGTGATGCTGAAAATTTTCAGGCTGATGGGAAGTCGCATGAGGTCAGGCAGTGGATGCACAGGACTTTAACCATAGCAGCCTGCCCGTCAAATTCCCGAAGAAATTGCGCGCTAGATCGCGCCCGGCACCACCATCGTGCCAGGCGTCACGTCGCCGCACTGCGCGCGGTGGCGCAATGCATGATCCATCAGCACGATGGCCATCAGCGCCTCGGCGATGGGGGTGGCGCGGATGCCGACGCAGGGATCGTGGCGGCCGTGGGTGACGACCTCGATCGGCTGGCCGTTGAGGTCGATCGAGCGGCCGGGCAGGCGCATCGACGAGGTGGGCTTGATCGCGATGTGGGCGACGACGGCCTGGCCCGACGAGATGCCGCCGAGCACGCCGCCGGCGTGGTTGGAGAGGAATCCGTCCGGGGTGATTTCGTCGCGGTGCTCGGTGCCCTTCTGCCGCGCGGCGTCCATGCCGTCGCCGATTTCCACGCCCTTCACCGCATTCAAGCCCATCAGCGCGTGGGCGAGATCGGCGTCGAGCTTGTCGTACAGCGGCTCACCCCAGCCGGGCGGCACGTTCTCGGCCACCACGCTGATTTTGGCGCCGACGGAGTCACCCGATTTCCTGAGCGCGTCCATGTAGGCTTCGAGCTCGGGCACGATGGCGGCATTGGGCGAGAAGAAGGCGTTGTTGTTGATCTCGTCCCACGACTCGAAGGGAATGTCGACCGGGCCGAGCGCGCTCATGTAGCCGCGGACGACGATGCCGTATTGTTCCTTGAGCCACTTCTTCGCGATGGCGCCGGCGCCGACGATGGGCGCGGTCAGTCGCGCCGACGAGCGCCCGCCGCCGCGCGGATCGCGGAAGCCGTATTTCTGCGTGTAGGTGTAGTCGGCGTGGCCGGGGCGGAAGGTCTCGCCGATGTTGCCGTAGTCCTTGCTGCGCTGGTCCTCGTTGCGGATCAGGAGCGCGATCGGGGTGCCGGTGGTCTTGCCTTCATACAGGCCGGAGAGGATTTCAGCGGTGTCGGATTCGCGGCGCTGGGTCACATGGCGCGAGGTGCCGGGCTTGCGGCGATCGAGATCGTGCTGGATGTCGGCCTCGGCAAGCGCCATCCCGGGCGGGCAGCCGTCGACCACGCAGCCGATGGCGGGGCCGTGCGATTCGCCGAACACGGTGACACAGAACAGTTTGCCGAGTGTGCTGCCAGACATGGGAATGAGCGGAAAAAGAGCCGAAAGAATGCGCCGAAGTCTAGCACAGGCGTGGCCTCAGGCTCTGTCCGCCGCAGCCGGATGAACTTGCTGTCATCTGCGTGTTCTATCCTGAACATCTTACAAACATGAGGATCGCCCATGAACGCCACGCAACACGTCACCACCCTCGGCCAAAGCCTCTGGCTGGACAACCTGTCGCGCAGCCTGCTGCGCGACGGCACGCTGGAGAAACTGATCGCCGAGGACGGCGTGTCGGGCGTGACGTCGAATCCGTCGATCTTCCAGAACGCGCTCGCCACCAGTCCGCATTACGCCGACGATCTGGCGCGGCTGAAAGTGGATGAAACGGATGCCGAACGGCGCTATGAGGCGCTGGTGATCCCCGACATCCAGGATGCCTGCGATCTGCTGTTGCCCACCTATGAAGCCAGCGGCGGCAACGACGGCTACGTCAGCCTGGAGGTCGCGCCGCGCTGGGCCTACGACGCAGCGCACACCGTGGCGGAAGCGCAGCGCCTGGCAGGCTTGGTCGACCGCCGCAACCTGCTGATCAAGGTCCCAGGCACGCCCGAGGGCCTCGACGCGTTCGAGGCGCTGACCACGCTCGGCATCAACGTCAACGTCACCCTGCTGTTCTCGGTCGCGCAGGTGCAGGCGGTATTCGACGCCTACCTCCGCGGCCTCACCGCGCGCGCGCGGGCCGGCGCCGACGTGCGCCGCAACAAGGCGGTGGCCAGCCTGTTCCTGTCGCGCGTCGACACGATGGTCGACGCGCAGCTGACCGCCATCGGCACGAAGGAAGCGCTGTCGCTGCGCGGCAAGGCGGCGGTGGCGATGGCCAAGCTCGCCTACCAGCGCTATCTGAACACCTTCCGCGGCGAAGCCTTCACCGAACTTGCACAGCAGGGCGCGGCCCCGCAATACCTGCTGTGGGCGAGCAGCGGGGTGAAGAACCCGGACTACCACGACCTGCTCTACGTCGAGCCGCTGATCGGTGCGGAAACCATCAACACCCTGCCCGACAAGACGCTCGCCGCGCTGCGCGAGTGTGGCCAGCCGGCCCTGCACGTGGAAGAAGGTGTCGCCGAGGCGGAAGCGCAGCTGACCGGTCTGGCGCAACTGGGAATCGACATGGATACGGTCGGCAATACCCTGCAGGACGACGGCGTCAAACTGTTCGAAGCCGCCTACCAGAAGCTGCTGCAGCAGACCGGCTGAGTCGCTTCTTCACATCACAGCGTTGTTGATGCCGCAGAAGTTCGGCATCATCGACTGTTCACAAAAATCGATCATCCATCAAGGAGCCTGTCCATGAAATCGCGTGCCGCCGTCGCCTGGGAGCCCAAAAAACCGCTGTCGATCGAGGAAGTGGACGTCGAAGGTCCGCGCGAAGGCGAGGTGCTGCTGAAAGTCGTCGCCAGCGGCGTCTGCCACACCGACGCCTTCACCCTGTCGGGCGACGATCCGGAAGGCGCCTTCCCCTGCATCCTCGGCCACGAAGGCGGCTGCGTCGTGATGGAGTGCGGCCCCGGCGTGAAAACGCTGAAGCCGGGCGACCATGTGATCCCGCTCTACATCCCCGAATGCGGCCACTGCGAATACTGCGCCTCGCCCAAGACCAACCTGTGCCAGTCGATCGCGTCCACCGTGTGGACCGGCACCATGCCCGACGGCACCCGCCGCTTCTCGAAAAACGGCAAGCCGATCTTCCACTACATGGGCTGCTCGACCTTCTCCGAATACACCGTGGTGCCGGAAATCGCACTCGCCAAGATCAACCCGGCCGCGCCGCTCGACAAGGTCTGCCTGCTCGGCTGCGGCGTCACCACAGGCATCGGCGCGGTGCTGAACACCGCCAAGGTGGAAGCGGGTTCGACCGTCGCCGTGTTCGGCCTCGGCGGCATCGGCTTGTCGGCGATCCAGGGTGCTGTCATGGCCAAGGCAGGCCGCATCCTCGCCATCGACATCAACCCCGACAAGTTCGAAATGGCCAAGGCACTCGGCGCGACCGATTTCATCAACCCGCGCGAGGTCAACGGCTCGATCTCGGAATACATCCGTGACCTGACCAAGGGCGGCGTCGATTATTCGTTCGAGTGCATCGGCAACGTCAACGTGATGCGCGACGCGCTCGAATGCACCCACATGGGCTGGGGCGTCTCCACCGTGATCGGGGTGGCCGGCGCCGGCAAGGAAATCTGCACCCGGCCGTTCAACCTGGTAGTGGGCCGCACCTGGAAAGGCACCGCGTTCGGCGGCGTCAAGGGCCGCAGCCAGTTGCCGGGCTACGTCGACAACTACATGGCGGGCAAGATCGAACTGGACAAGCTGGTCACCCACACCATGCCGCTGGAAGACATCAACCGCGCCTTCGACCTGATGCACGAAGGCAAGAGCATCCGCTCGGTCATCATTTTCTGAGGCGGCGATGAAACGAGTCGAAAGAATCAAGGAATTTGGCGGCTGGCTCGAACGCTGGCAGCACGACTCCGAAACCTGCCACTGCACGATGACCTTCTCGGTCTACCTGCCGCCGCAGGCGGCGACGCAGAAGCTGCCGGTGGTGTACTGGCTGTCGGGGCTGACCTGCACCGACGACAACGTGCGGGTGAAGGCCGGCGCGCAGCGCTACTGCGCCGAACTCGGGCTGATCCTCGTCATGCCCGACACCAGCCCGCGCGGCGAGGGCGTGCCCGACGTGCCCGAGCGCTACGACCTCGGCCAGGGCGCAGGCTTCTACGTCAATGCCACGCAGGCGCCGTGGGCCACGCACTACCGGATGTACGACTACGTCACGCGCGAACTGCCGGCACTGGTCGAGGCGAACTTCCCGGTCATTCCCGGCAAGCGGAGCATCAGCGGCCATTCGATGGGCGGCCACGGCGCGCTCATCTGCGCGCTGAAAAACCCCGGCGTGTATGCCTCGGTCTCCGCCTTCGCACCGATTTGCAACCCGGTGATCAGCCCCTGGGGGCAAGGCTGCTTCGGCGCCTATCTCGGCGACGATCGAAAAGCCTGGGAAGCGTACGACGCCACCTGCCTGATTCAATCCGGCGCGCCGCTGCCGCCCGCGCTGATCGACCACGGCACTGCCGACGAATTCCTGGCCGAACAGCTGTTTCCGCAGAACCTGCAGGCCGCCTGCGCCGCGCGCGGCATTCCGCTGACGCTCAGGATGCAGGACGGCTACGATCACAGCTATCACTTCATCGCCAGCTTCATCGGCGAGCATCTGGCCTTCCACGCGCGGGCGCTGGCAGGCTGACCCTGCCAAGGGAGCGGTTTCCCAGCGTGGCATCTTGTGCTCAAATCGGGGGCTTCCGCGCGCGTTGCGACGCGCCGGCGGAGCGAGACTACACAACACGATAACAAGCACATGAATATTTCCGTCAGCGAGCTGATCGTCCGGTATCTGGAACGCCTGGGCATCGACCACATCTTCGGCATGCCCGGCGCGCACGTGCTGCCGATCTACGACCGGCTGCATGATTCCAGCGTGAAGAGCGTGCTGGTGAAGCATGAGCAGGGCGCTGCCTTCATGGCGGGCGGCTACGCGCGGGTGTCGCACCGGCCGGCCGCCTGCATCGCCACCGCGGGGCCCGGCGCGACCAACCTCATCACAGGGATCGCCAACGCCTACGCCGAGCGGCTGCCGGTGCTGGCAATCACTGGCGAAACGTCCACGTATATCTTTGGCAAGGGCGGCCTGCAGGAAAGCTCGGGCGAAGGTGGCGCCATCGACCAGGGCGCGCTGTTCGCCAGCATCACCCGCTATCACAAGCTGATCGAGCGCACCGACTATCTCGGCCAGGTGCTGAACCAGGCTACGCAGGCGCTGCTCGGGCGCGAGCCGGGACCGGTGCTGCTGTCGATCCCCTACAACGTGCAAAAAGAAGCGGTCGACGACAGCGTCCTCGAGCAGATTCATTTTCCGCGCAAGGCAGCGATCCGCAACACCGCGTCGGTCGCAGAACTTGTCGGGCAGATCAGGGATGCGCAGGCTCCGGTGATCATCGCCGGCCATGGCTGCATCCAGGCAGGGGCGCGCGACGTGGTCGCTGCCTTGTCCGAAACATTCCACATCCCGGTCACCACCAGCCTCAAGGCCAAGGGCGTGGTGGCCGAAGGCACACCGCTGTCGCTCGGCTGCCTCGGCGTCACCTCCAACGGCGAGGCTTACCGTTATCTGGTCGAGCACGCCGACCTGCTGGTGTTCCTGGGCGCCGGCTTCAACGAGCGCACCAGCTATCTATGGGATGCGAAGCTGCTGCACGGCAAGAAAATTGCCCAGGTCGATCGCGACGCCACGCAGCTTGGCCGCGTGTTCCAGCCGGACGTGGCGATCTGCGGCGACATCCGTGCAGTGATGGAAGACGTGTTCGAGGCTCTGGACATCGACGGCATGGCGCCGAAAGCGCTGAACCAACTCGACACGCATCGTGCGGCCGTCACGCCGCCGGCGGACAAAAAAACGCCGGACCAGCAGGAAGCCTTCCACCTGATCCGGCGCTTCTTCAATCTGCTCGCCGAGCGCTTCCCGCACAACGCGCTGGTGTTCGACGACAACATCGTCTTCGCGCAGAGCTACTTCGACGTTTCCGACCGCAACCACTATTTCCCGAATTCCGGCATTTCCTCGCTCGGCCATGCGATCCCGGCGGCGATCGGCGCGCGCTGCTTCGCCAAGGACAGCCCGACCTTCGCCATCCTCGGCGACGGCGGCTTTCAGATGTGCTGCATGGAAATGATGACGGCGGTGAACTACGGCATTCCGCTCAACGTGGTGGTGATCAACAACGGCACCCTCTCGCTCATTCGCAAGAACCAGTTCCAGCTCTACGGCGAGCGCTACATCGACTGCGACTTCACCAACCCCGACTTCGGCCTGCTGGCACAGGCCTTCGGCGCGGCGCACTACCGGGTGGAAAACGAGATGGAACTCGACGCGATGTTCGACTCGGCCGACCTCACGGGCGGCATCAACCTGATCGAGATCCTGCTCGACAAGCACGCGTTCCCGCGTTACCTCTCAGCCCGTTGATCGATGCGCGCGGAGGCGCCGCGGGTTGACGCTCCCGCCCGCCTCTGCCACATTCAAAGCATTCCCCGATCCACGAGGCCAGCAGCATGGACACCGCCAAGCTCTACGCACAGCTCATCCAGAGCGCGGGCGAGGACATCTCCCGCGACGGACTCCTGAAGACCCCCGAACGCGCCGCCGCCGCGTTCAAGTTCCTGACGCAGGGTTACACGCAGTCGCTCGACGAGATCATCAACGAGGCGGTGTTCGATTCGGACAACAACGAAATGGTCATCGTCAAGGACATCGAGCTCTACTCGATGTGCGAGCACCATTTGCTGCCCTTCGTCGGCAAGGTCCACGTGGCCTACCTGCCGAAAGGCAAGGTGATCGGGCTGTCGAAGATCGCGCGCATCAGCGACATGTACGCGCGGCGCCTGCAGATCCAGGAGCAGCTCACCACCCAGATCGCCGAAGCCATCCAGACCGCCACTGGCGCGGCCGGCGTCGGCGTGGTCATCGAGGCCCAGCACTTCTGCATGATGATGCGCGGCGTGCAGAAGCAGAACTCGTGGACCATCACCTCGATGATGCTGGGCGCGTTCCGCGATCACGACCGCACCCGGCAGGAATTCCTGCAGCTGATCGGCAAGAAGAGTTAATCGGCGCAGGCACGGACCGCCTGCGCCCGCTGGTAATGCAAGCGGCGCCGAAGACTGCTCAGCGCTTGCGCGGCTGGGCCAGAAGCTGCTGCATCAAATCGAGGCGTTTTTCCAGTTCGCTGATGCGGCGTTCGAGCGCAGCGGTGTCGCCCGCCCCGCTGCCATGCATGCCTCCGCAGCATCCCATGCCGCCCCGCTGCATACCGCCACAGCAAGACATGCCGCCGTGCGACATTTTTCCGCCCATGCCGGCGCATTTTTCGCACCCGCCCTTGCCGGTGCCGCCATGCTTGCCCTTGCAGCACGCCATGCCGCCTTCGGCCATTTTCCCGCCCATGCCCTGCTTGCACTTTTCACGCTCGCCCATGCCGGCCGGCGCCGGGGCAATTTCCGGCACATCCGGCGCCGCGGCGACGCTGTCCGCAGGCAGGGCGGCGGTCTGTGCCAGCACCGGCGCGGCCAGCATCATCAGGGTGGCCAATACGAACGATTTAAGCAGGTTCATGGGGGTTTTCTCCTCGTTTCAGGTGGGTGGTGTCGTGTCTTCAGCGGCCTGCAGGCAGATCCCCGCAGGCTCAATTTCCCCGCTACGCTACACCTGACAGGACGGCCGGCAAATGGGACACTTGAATCATCCCGCAACGGAACCCCGCGCCGCTTTCCGCGCCAAAGCCTACATCCAGCCCCGAGTCCGAAGACCATGTTTGCCTTGAAAGACCGTTTCCTGCCCGCCTGGCTTGCGTTGCTTGTCCTGACAGGGCCAGCTGCCGCCGCACCGGCCACCCTGGACGACCTGCTGGCCCGCCCGACGGCGCCGCCCGGCGTGGTGTTTGAAATCGTCGACCGCGATCCCGGCGCATTGGAACTGGCGCTGCCCTGGGTGAAGGACGCCGCAACGCGCCTGAAGGCCCGCCACCCCGGCATGCCGATGGCACTGGTCACCCACGGCCAGGAAATGTTCGCATTGCAAACCACCCAGCAGGCCGGCAACCCAAAAATTCATCAGTTGGCCGAAAGCCTCAGCCGCGACCAGGGCATCCCGGTGCATGTGTGTGAAACCTACGCCGGCTGGCGCGGCCTCGCCCCGGAAAACTTCCCGGCCTACATCGACGTCGCGCCCAGCGGCCCCTCGCAGATCCGCAACTACGAAATGCTCGACTACTTGCGCGTGCTCGTGCCGCGTTCCGCTTTGCTACAGCGTCGTTGACGTTCGTATACGTTGCACTGCACAGAGACGAGTGCGCCTGCAATTGGTCGAATCCACGTGAAACAAAAAGCCCGCGGGTCGCGGGCTTTTTGTCGGGACAGGGACGGGCAAAGTCAGAATAAATGCTTCCAACCAACGAAAAGGTCATGGTATACGATATCAGCCTTGAAGCTTCCAGCATTGACGCCAGTGCCAATTTCGCGAAGCGCAACGTCGGTGTTGCCGGCGTCGAAATACCGGTAGCCGAAGTTCAGGCTGTTTGCCTTGTTGATGGCATAGGCCGCGCCAATCATTCCTTGCCAGGCAAAGTTTGCTTCGGTACCCGAACCTTGAACCACGGTATCGCTGGTTTCCAGATCCACGAAGGCAACCCCCAGACCTGCGCCCACAAACGCACTCCAGCGGCTATCAATGGGGAAGTCATACAAAAGGTTCAGCATGCCACTATAAGTCTTTGCGCTGCTTGCATAGAAAAAAGTGGGCGTGGGAGGGGCGAAGCTGTTGGTCGTGAAGTCGCTCGAATTCCGGCCCGTGAATTCAGCCTCAGCCCTGAGGTTGTTGCCGAGGTGGCGCCCGACGCTCAGCCCGAGGAAACCAAAACCCGAATCATCATCATCGCCAGTATTGGCATGAGGGCCCAACGTATTCGACCCACCTGAATCGAGACTAACGCGACTCACCCCGGCATTGACGTTGCCGTACCAAAGGCTTGCGGGCGCGGCGACAGGGGCCGGAGCCGGAGCCGGAGTGGGCGCAGCGGCCGGGGCCGGCGCGGGTGCCGGAGCGGGCGCAGGTGCGGGCGCAGCGGCCGGGGCCGGCGCGGGAGTGCGCGCGGGTGGCAGATCCGTGCCCTTGGTGGGTGCGAGTGCGTCGGCACAGACGGGCAGCGCAGCGAGCGACAGGCTCAGGGTCAGGGTCAGCAATAAGTTTTTCATCTTCTCTCGTCTCAGGTTAATCAAGGAATACGGTCGTCCGGCACGACGAAAAACGCGAACAAATTACCGGATACGGTTACAAGAATAGCGCAAGCAGGGGCGCCTTGCCTTCATTTCGCCAGCGAATCTGTGGCCCCCCCCGGAAACGCGACAGAAAAACAACATGGCCCAACTCAGTTTAAGCATTACCCAATTTAAAAATAATGCTCCGGTGCTTGAACGTCAATATCCGCGATATCCAGCCAAGCATTTGGGCGGCGCGCGGCGCGCAACAATTTTCTGTCCGTGGAAATGCTGATTAGTAACGGAATTGGACGTTCAGAATGGTGCCGGACATTCAAACGCCAGGACGCTACCGGTCAGCGGATGCGCGAACCGCATCGACCAGGCATGCAGCTGCAGGCGCGCGGCCATCCGCCCGACTTCCGGCGGCGCATAGAGCGCATCTCCCAGGATCGGATGGCCCAACTCGCGCAAATGGACGCGCAACTGGTGCGAGCGGCCGGTGACGGGTTCGAGTTCAACGCGGGTTGCTTGGCCACAATCCTCATATCCCAGCACGCGCCAACGGGTAAGACTCGGTTTGCCTGCTTGGTGATCAATGATCCGCAAGGGACGGTTGGGCCAGTCGACAAGGATGGGCAGGTCGATGACGCCCCACGTTGCCGCCGGCGGCTCCAGCCGGCCGGCCACTACTGCCACATACCGTTTGGTCACCGCACGCGCGGCGAAAGCCATGCTCAGGGCGCGTTGCGCCGTCGGCCCGCGCGCCATCACCATCAGGCCGGAGGTGGCCATGTCCAGCCGGTGCACGATCAGGGCGTCGGGATAGCGGGCCTGCACCCGAGCACTCAGGCAATCCTGCTTGTCGGCGCCGCGCCCCGGCACCGCGAGCAGGCCGCTGGGTTTATCGAGCACCAGCAGGGTGTCGTCGGCGTAGACCACCGCCGGATCCTGCACGGACATCGGCGACTCAGGCTTTGGCGTTCAGGCCATCCAGCAGCGCGATGGCCCATGCCACGCCGAAGCCGTTGGCATCGCTCATCACCGCGCCCAGCCCGCCCTTGCAGCTGTGGCCCGACAGGTCCATGTGCAGCCACGGCGTGTCGCCGACGAAGCGCGACAGGAAACGGGTGGCGAGGATATGGTCGGCCTCGCCTTCCATGCTGCACTGCTTGACGTCGGCCACGGTCGAATCGAGGCTGCTGTCGTAGTCCTCGGGATACGGGAAGACGACGATGCGCTCGCCGCTCGAAGTCGCGGCGCGCGAAGCCTGGTGTGCGAGCGCGCTTGACGAGGCGAACACGCCGGACATGCGGCTGCCGAGCGCGTAGTGCATGGTGCCGGTCAGCGTGGCGAAATCGGCGATCAGATCGGGCTTGTCCTTGGCGGCCAGCGTCAGCGTATCGGCCAGCACCATGCGGCCTTCGGCGTCGGTGTGGACGACTTCGATGGTGGTGCCGTTCAAGGCCTTCACCACTTCGTTCTGGCGGTAAGCCTCGGGGCTGATGTGGTTCTCGGCCAGCGCGACCCAGCCGTCGAGCGTCACCGGTAACTTCAGCCTGGACGCGGCGGCAAGAATGCCCAGCACCACCGCCGAGCCGTTCATGTCCTCGTGCATGCCCTGCATGTATTTGGCGGGCTTCAGGTTGTGACCGCCGGTGTCGAAGCAGATCCCCTTGCCCACGAACGCCACTTTCTTACCCTTTGCCTTGGCGCCCTTGTAGCGGATGCGCACGATCGCCGCGTCCTTCGCCGGCGAACCCTGCGCCACCGCGCAGAATGCGCCCGCGCCCATCTTCTTCAGCTTGGCGAAGGGATACTCTTCCACTGTCCAGCCGTACTGTTTGGCCAGCGCCTTGATGCGCGTGCGGTAGACGCCGGGGGTGAGCTCGTCCGGGCCCTGCACGGTGAGGCTGCGGGTGAGCAGATTGCCTTCGGCCAGCGCGCGCACGCGGGCAAAGCCGTCGGCGGACTGGTGGCCGAACACCTGAACCGATTTGACGGGCACATCGGCCTTGGTCTTGCGTGCCGGCAGCGGCACGGCATTGACCAGCGCGGTATAGGCGGCCGCCTCGGCAGCGCGCGCCTTGAACGCGTCGTCACCGAACACGGCCAGCGTCAGCGCCTTCGGGTGCTCGGCCATCAGCAGCGCCAGGCCCTTGCGCACCTGCTCATGCATCTCGAAGGTGCTGGCGTCGGCTTTAAGCATGGCCACCACCGCGAGCGTGCCACCAGGCAGCTGCACCGCCACCGGCGACTTCGCCAGCGCGTCGACCTTGAGGTCACGCCGCTTCATCGCGGCCTTGAGCTCGGCGCTGCCCGGCATCTCGGGCAGGGATTTCGATACCGGAAGCAGCAGCAAGGCATGTCCTGCGGTTTCAAGTGTTTTGGCGTTGATTTCCTGTTTGTTTTCAGCAATTTTAGGCAGCATGGGGGTTCCTTGGCGGTGGCGTTTTCTTGATGGGGAGCGGGCTTTACCGGATAATGGCGCGTTTGATTTTTTACGACCCAACCTCAAGGGTAACCGAATGAAGATTGAAGACAAGAAACGCGTGCTGCGCGAAATGGTGTTGCATCGCCGTTTTGAAGAGCGCTGCTACCAGGCCTACATCGAACGCAAGATCGGCGGCTTCCTCCACCTCTATCCGGGCCAGGAAGCCTGCTGCAACGGCGTGATGGAAGCGGCGCGTCCCGGCCACGACTACGTCATTACCGGCTACCGCGACCACGTGCACGCGATCAAGTGCGGCGCCGACCCGAAGGAAGTGATGGCCGAGCTGTACGGCAAGGAAACCGGGTCCTCCAAGGGCCGCGGCGGCTCGATGCACATCTTCGACGCCGGCAAGCGCTTCATGGGCGGCTACGCGCTGGTCGGCGGCCCCTTCCCGCTCGCCGCCGGCATCGCCAAGGCGATCCAGCTGAAAGGCGGCGACGAAATCGCCATCTGCTTCCTCGGCGACGCCGCCAACAACCAGGGCGTGTTCCACGAGACGCTGAACATGGCCGCGCTGTGGAAACTGCCGGTGCTGTTCGTGTGCGAAAACAACCTGTATGGCATCGGCACCTCGATCGAGCGTTCCACCGCCGTGATCCACCAGCACAAGCGCGTCGCAGGCTACAACATCCCGGCTGACGAGTGCGACGGCCAGGACATCGAAGTCGTCTACCAGCACGCACGCAAGGCCGTCGACCATGTGCGTTCCGGCAACGGCCCCTTCTTCCTCGAACTGATGACCTACCGCTATCGCGGCCACTCGATGTCCGATTCGCGCGGCTACCGCTCACGCGAGGAAGAGGAACTGTGGAAGCAGCGCGATCCCATCTTCATACTGCGCGACCGCCTGATTAAGGAAGGCGCCCTGACCATGGACGCGTTCGAAGCGCTGGAAAAGGAAACCGACGCCTACATCGAGAACGAAGTGATCAAGTTCGCCGAGGAATCGCCCGAACCGCGCGTCGAAGACCTCGAAAAATACGTTTTCGCCGACCGCGAAACCCAGCTCCCGTGGCTCACGGGCAAAGCCGCTTAAGGTTTAAGGAAAAGACAGCATGGCAAACATCATGTACTGGGAAGCGATCCAACGCGCCCACGACGAAGAAATGGCGCGTGACCCGATGGTCATCTGCATGGGCGAAGACATCGGCGTGGCCGGCGGCACCTACAAGGCCACCAAGGGCCTGTACGAAAAATACGGCCCGCTGCGCGTGATGGACACGCCTATTTCCGAAGGCGGCTTCACCGGCCTCGGCATCGGGGCGTCCTTCCTCGGGGTGCGGCCCGTCATCGAAATCATGTCGGTCAACTTCGCCTGGCTGGCGATGGACCAGATGTTCAACTCCGCCGCCAAGGTGCGCTATATGTCGGGCGGCCAGCTGACCGCGCCGTGCGTGTTCCGCTCCGCCGGAGGCGCCGCGCACCAGCTCGGCGCGCAGCACTCGGCGCGGATGGAGAAGGTGTTCATGGGCATCGCCGGCCTGCGCGTGGTGACGCCGTCCAATCCCAAGCAGGCCTACGGTCTGCTGAAGTCCGCGATCCGCTGCGATGACCCGGTGTTCATCAACGAACACGAACTCATGTACAACATGAAGGGCGAAGTGCCCGACACCGAATACTTCCACCCGCTGGAAGGCTCCGACGTTGCCCGCGCCGGCACCGACGTCACGCTGTTCGGCTACAACATCTCGGTGCACTGGTGTTTGAAGGCCGCCGAAATCCTCGACAAGCAATACGGCATCTCGGCCGAGGTTGTCGACCTCTATTCGCTGTCGCCGCTGGATCGCGCAGGCATCAAGGCATCGGTCAGCAAGACCCACCGCGCTGTCATCGCCGAAGAAGACGAAGCGCCGGTCGGCGTCGGCTCCGAAGTCATCGCCATCATCAACGAGGAATGCTTCTTCGAACTGGACGCCGCCCCGGTTCGCGTGCACTCGGCACTGGTGCCACAGCCCTACAACCACACGCTGGAAAAAGCGGCAATCCCGGATCACGAAGATGTGGTGAAGGCCGTTCTGAAGATCTTTGGTAAGGCGTAAAGAAATGACGGTGAAGGGAGAAGGGTGATGCCCACCCCACGCCTCCGGCGTGACCCTCCCTGCCGGGAGGGTTTTACCCTTCCCCCTTTACCCTTCCCCCCTCACTAGCAGGAAACAAGCATGTCCCAACATTACGCCATTACGATGCCCCAGCTCTCGGACACCATGACCGAGGGCGTGGTCGTCACCTGGGAAAAGCAGGCCGGTGACCGCGTCGAGCGCGGCGATATCGTCGCCACGGTCGAGACCGACAAGGCCATCATGGACGTCGAAGTGTTCAAGGCCGGCTATCTGGCCGGACCGCTGGCTGACGTCGGCGCGACCATCGCGGTCGGCGCTGCACTCGGCTACATCACCGACACCGCGGGCGACGTGGCGATCGCCGCCGACGAAGTGGTGGAAGAGCAGGCGCAAACCGAGATGATTCCGCACCACGCCGGCACGCCGATCGTGATGCCGCAGCTGTCCGACACCATGACCGAAGGCGTCGTCGTCACCTGGGAAAAGCAGCCGGGCGATACGATCAAGCGCGGCGACATCGTCGCCACGGTGGAAACCGACAAGGCCATCATGGACGTCGAAGTGTTCCAGGACGGCTTCCTGTCCGGCCCGATCGCCGACGTCGGCAGCGTGGTCGAGGTGGGCCACCCGATGGGCTTTATCGTCGACGACGCGGCCAAGGCCAACGACACCGGCGTGACGATTTCTGCCGACCATAAGGTCAAGGACACACACAAGGTCGCGCCGCATGCGGCCGACAGGCCAGCGCACATCCCCATGCCCAAGGCCGCCCCGGTGCAGATTTCCGCCGAAGGCACCCAGCCACCGGCGGCGCGCGTGCCGGGCCGCCAGGCCAGCCCCTATGCGCGCAAGGTCGCGGCGCAGCTGGGTGTGAACCTCACCGGGCTGGCCGG
>Ga0208244_100449_pt1 | contig 40222 bp, 37 predicted proteins | sample SubbioCR12Aug_5A_FD_184828 | JGI IMG/M metagenome (GOLD analysis project Ga0208244, IMG submission 184828) | Serpentinite rock and fluid subsurface biosphere microbial communities from McLaughlin Reserve, California, USA - CR12Aug_5A (SPAdes) | ecosystem: Environmental > Terrestrial > Deep...
CAGCCAGGATGAGAATCCAGCCCAGGTTCGAGCCGATATTGACCGCCGGGACAAGCGCGGCCCGCAAACGCAGCGGGAAGTAATTTTCCGCATCCTGCATGGCATGGCCAAGTTCGTGGGCGGCAATCGCCAGCGCGGCCACAGACGGCACGTTGGCAACGCCTTGCGAAAGGCGCAAGACCTTATCGCGCGGGTCGTAGTGGTCGGTCATTTCGCCGGCAATGCCCTCGACGCGCACACCATACAGGCCGCCCGCCGAAATCAGCCGCTGGGTGGCCTGCGCACCGGTCAGCCCGGAACGGGCGCGGACACGGCTCCACTTGTTGTAGGCCGACTTGACATACCAGGACGTCACGGCCATCAGCAGGAAAGCCGGTATCATGTAGAAGAAGTAGTTGATGTCAAAAATCATGTTTACCTCCGTGTTACAACCTTTCTTTCAAAAGCAAGTGTAACAGGGTCTACGAAAAAACGCCTAATTGGATGCGCCCGAGCTAATCAGCTGCTCGAGGACTTCGATGGCTTTGTCCAGTTGTGGGTCGCGTTCAGCCCGGAAATCTTCCTCGGTCAACTCGACCTCGAAATCGGGTTCCAGGCCAACCTCATGAATGGTGCGCCCGTTGGGGGTCAACCATTTGGCAATCGTCACCCGCACCGCGCCCTGGTTTTCAGAAAGCGGCGTCCAGATTTGCACCGAGCCTTTGCCGAAAGTTGTCATGCCGACCAGTTCGGCGCGTCCATAGTCCTGGATTGCGCCAGCGACGATTTCGGAGGCCGAGGCAGAGCCTTCATTGACCAGCACCACCAGCGGAATTTTGGTCGCCAGACCGCCGGTGCGCGCTTCGTAGGTATCCTGTGTGCCGTCGCCGTATTTCTCAATCAACACAACCCCGCTGGGGACAAACTCCGAAACAACTTCGACCGCTGTTTGCAGGTAGCCGCCGCCGTTGTTGCGCAGGTCAAACACCAGGCCGCGCGGGTTGGCCGCCATAATTTCCTGCAAAGCGGCTCGCAATTCGCGGGTGGTTGTATCGCCAAATGTGTTTAGTTTGACATAACCGATGCCGTTCTCAAGCATTTCATGCTCGACGCTGGCAACGACAATTTTTGCGCGGGTAATCTCGAAAATCAGCGGTTCGCTTTCGCCTTCACGCTGGATGGTCAGGCGCACAACGCTGCCAGCCGGGCCAAGCACCCTGCGGCGCGCCAGTTCGGGGGCAATGCCGGTCATGTCTTCGCCGTCGATGGCGATGATTCTATCGCCGGGGCGCAGGCCGGCCGCTTCAGCAGGTGAATTTTTAATCGGGCTGATAATGGTCAGGTAGTCGCCGCTCGTATCGACATACGCGCCGATGCCTTCATAAGTGCCTTCCAGGCCGGCATTGGCATCCTCGAATTCCTGCGGGTCCATGTAAGAGGTATGCTGGTCGCCGAGGGCTTCCAACATGCCACTGATTGCGCCACGCATCAGGGCCAGGTCGTCTACCGGCTGGTCGACATACTGGGTATGCACCAGTTCCCAGGCTTCCCAAAACGGCTTGAACAAGGTTTGCAGTTCTTCAGGCGTTGCCTCGTCCGCCCCTTGCGGGGTTGCTGCCACAGGCGGCACAAACGGTATCGGCGAGCCTGTCGTTGGACCAACCAATGAGGGGATGCTCCACTCATTCGCGGCCAAAAAACCAACCGCAAGACCGCCGGAGAACGTGCCGCCCAGTAACATTAAAACCAGGATGGCTATCAGTAAAAACTTGATTGCTTTCATATAGGGCAACCTCCAAATTTTTCTTTTAAAGAGTATCCAAACATAATTAATAGAGGATGAAATATAACCTGTCTGGCGTAAGAAATACGTAAGAAAAATCGCTATTTTTGATGAGAATCCCGGTTTTCGCGCAGGACGCGCATTCGTTCACTCAATTCCTGGGCGTCTTTTTCCTGCTTCGAAAAATCGGGCAGTTTGTTGTCCTTGCCAAACCATTGCGAACCACCCCGGCTCCAACCACGCACAATTGCAAACACCAGCGCGTTCGAAAGAATCAGGGTAATCACCAGGATGACAATCACAATCCAGATTTTGTCGGGATTCATGCCCGCAACTCCTGCTCGACCCGCGCCAGCAGCACAGGCAGGCTGTGCCAGTCGCGCAAGACCGCATCGGCGTCGCCATCTTCAGCCGCCGCTTCACCCACCAGGATGGAGAAAATCCCCGCCTGGCGGGCTACCCTGGTCGTGCGGGGCAAATCGTCCAAAATGGCGCAGCGGCGCGGGTCGGGGTTCCCCGCCACGCGCAGGGCAATTTCGATGGATTCGGGCATCGGCTTGCAGTGGGGTGAAACTGCCAAAACATCAATCACACCTTCAAAACAGCCCTCCAACCCCAGGGCGCGCAGCACCCTTTCGGCATGGGCGCTGTCGGCGTTGGTGAAAATGAACTTGCGGGCAGGCAAGGCCGAGAGTACGGAACGCAGGCCAGGGTCCGGCGCGAGGTAGTCGTCCAGGGGCAGGTCATGCACAAAAGCCAGGAAATCGGCCTTATCGACCGGGTATTCGCGTTCCAGTCCCCTTAACGCTGTGCCGTACGTTTCATAATAATGCCGCCGCAGGGGCTCAACCTGCTCGGCGGGAATGTCCAAACGCTCGCGCATATACACACCGATGCGCGCGCGAATATCGCGCCATAGCCCGCACGAGGCCGGGTAAAGGGTGTCATCCAGGTCGAAAAACAGGGTAGAAAAAGTCATTTGCGCTGCGCCAAGTCGAAAGAATAGGTATTATTCTACCTTATTGCGCTATTTCAAGCAGGATGTATAATCGGCCATCATGCGAACCAGTCATCCCAGCCAGGCCCCCCGCAAGCCACTCGGACAGGTGACGCGCGGCAAAACAGCCCGCAACCGCCTGCGGCCAGTAGATAATTTTTTCCTGATGTACGACCCGGGTTTGCTGGTACGCGGCGACGGGGATTTTTCCCGCGCCCTGTTCGTCGACCTCGGCTACGGGGCCGAAGCGTTTACAACCCTTGAAACTGCCGACCGTTTTCGGAAGTTGAATCCACACCTGGGTATTCTGGGCGTCGAAATCGAGCCGGAGCGGGTTGCCCGCGCCCTGCCCTTCGCCGACAGGCAGACCTTTTTCCGACTGGGCGGCTTCAACCTGCCGCTCCTGCCCGGCGAATTCGTGCGCGCTATGCGGGCCTTCAACGTCCTGCGCCAATACGAAGAAACCGAGGTCGCCCTGGCCTGGCAGCAAATGGCGCGCGGCGTGCTGCCGGGCGGATTGCTGGTCGAAGGTACCTCCAACCCGTTTGGCAGTATTCTGTCGGCCAACGTACTGCGCCGGGTAGACGACGACTCCGCTCCCTGGCGGCAGGAAGCCCTCGTTTTTTACACCAACTTCAGGCTGGGCTTCGACCCGGTCGAATTCCAGACCATCCTGCCCAAAAATTTTATCCACCGCATCACGCCTGGCGAGCCGATTTACGACTTTTTCGCTGCCTGGAAGGCCAGCGCCGCCGAATCGACCCCCATGCGGGCATTTGGTCTGCGCCCCTGGTTCGCTGCCAGTGCCGAAGGGCTTTCACGGCGCGGCTACAAAGTGCGCTTGCAGAAAAAATGGCTCAGCCGCGGCTGGCTGGTCTGGGAGTTTGCGTAAGGGCTGTACTGCAAAAACTCTTAACAACGCAAAAGCGCGAAGCCACAAAAGAGCGCAGAGAAAACCTTTTTTATAAAACCACAGCGCATTTTTTGTGTTCTTTGCAAAAAACAGGATGATAAAAAACTTCGCGTCTCTGCATCTTTGCGACTCTGCATTAAGATTTAAGGAAAACCATGGAAAAAATCACCCACAAACCCACCGGCATGTTCGCCTTCATCATCATCTGGATCGGCCAACTGGTCTCAGTGCTGGCCTCCAGCATGAGCCATTTTGCCCTGACCATCTGGATGTATCAGCAAACCGAAAGCGTATTTGCGCTGGGGCTGATGCAGGTCTTCTTCATCACGCCCTTCCTGCTGGTGTCGCCCTTTGCCGGGGTAATGGTTGACCGCTACAACCGCAAGCTGATGATGATGCTGAGCGACCTGGCAGCTGTCATTGCAACAGGCGGCATTTTCATCCTGTATTCATTGGGGATGCTCGAATTCTGGCATCTCTACATCGCAGCCGTGCTGAACGGCATTGGCAATACCTTCCAGTGGCCGGCTTATTCTGCGGCTATCAGCACCATGATCCCCAAGGAACAGTTGGGGCGCGCCAACGGCCTGATGTCGCTCATGGAAGCCGGGCCGGGTGTACTCGCCCCCCTGCTGGCCGGGATGCTCCTGCCCATCATCGAATTAACCGGCATCCTGCTGATCGATGTAATCACATTCTTCTTTGCGGTTGGCACGTTGATATTCGTTCACATTCCGCAGCCGCGCAAGACAGAGGAAGGCCAGCAGAAATCGGGCAATGTCTTGAGCGAAGCCGCTTACGGATTCACCTATATTTTCGCCCGTCCCAGCCTGTTGGGCCTGCAACTAGTCTTTTTCTTTGCCAACCTGTTCAGCGGCATGGGTTGGACACTGGTAGCCCCCATGATTCTGGCGCGCTCTGGTAGTGATAGCCTGGTTTTCGGAACGGTTCAGACTGCCGGGGCAATTGGCGGCGTCGCGGGCGGAATCATAATGAGCATCTGGGGTGGTTTCAAGCGCCGGGTGCATGGTGTCTTACTGGGTTGGATATTGACCAGTTTTTCGAGCATGGTTCTCGGCATGGGCCAGGGATTGCCGCTTTGGATTCCGGCAATGGTCGCCGCAGCCTTATTTAGCCCGCTAATCAATGCCTCCAACCAGGCCATTTGGCAGGCCAAGGTCGCGCCTGATTTGCAGGGGCGGGTCTTCTCTGCCCGGCGGCTGATTGCCTGGTTCACCAACCCGATTTCGCCGTTGATTGCCGGGACACTGGCTGACCTGGTCATGGAACCTGCCATGCGCTCGAATGGCGCGCTGGCTGTGATGTTCGGCGGTCTGGTTGGTACCGGCCCCGGCGCAGGTATGGGGTTGCTGCTGATCTTTTGCGGTCTGGGCGCCGCACTGGTCGGACTGGCGGGCTATTTCATCCCAGCCATTCGCAACGCCGAAGACCTGCTTCCAGACCACGATACGCTCAAGGCTGCCGAAGAAACTCAACCATAATCCTGCCCATGCGCAATTTTTTTCTCTGGCTGGCCTTTTTACTTGCAACAGCGCTGGTTTTGTTCAGTTTACGGGAAATCGAACAAACCATCGAGACCTTGCAACGCGCCCGGCCAGGTTTTATTTTTGCGGCGCTGGTTTTACAACTCGGTTTCCTGCTCTCTGAAACAGTAGGCTATCGCTTGCTCTATCGCCTGATGGAGTTGCGCGAATCGTTTCGGCGCTTGTTCCTGATGGTGGTGGCCTCCAACTTCCTGAACATTGTTGCGCCCAGCGCCGGAGCGACCGGTATCGCGGTTTTTGTGGATGACGCCCGGCGGCGCAACCTGTCTCCCGGACGCACGGCCGCCGCCGCCGCTCTCTACCTTTTACTTGATTACGCCGCTTTCATGGTAGCCCTGGCCCTGGGCCTGCTGGTTCTCTTCCGACGCGGCAACCTGGATGCCGGGGAAATCGGCGCTTCGGCCCTGATGGCGCTTTTATGCCTGGGATTCGGCGTATTGCTCTACATCGGCTCACACTCCGGCGAACGACTGGGACGTATCCTGGCCCGGATGGCGCGCCTGACAAACAAAATCCTGTATCCGTTCTATCGGCGCGATTACGTCCGCGAGGCGCGGGCGCATGAGTTCTCACACGAAATTGCGGAAGGTTTGTCGGTTTTACGCAGACAACGCCTGAGATTGCTCAAGCCATTTGCATTCGCCCTGCTTGGCAAAACCCTGCATGCCCTGCTCTTAATGTTCGTTTTTCTCGGTTTTGGGGTCGATTTTTCGGCAGGGACGGTCATCGGCGGGTTTGCCATCAGTTACCTGTTCCTGATTATTTCCCCCACTCCTTCGGGAATCGGCGTGGTCGAGACCATTTTGCCGCTGGCGCTGGTGTCCCTGCGTATCCCCCTGGCCGAGGCGGTGGTGGTCACCCTGACCTACCGCGGCCTGACGTTCTGGCTCCCATTGGCATTGGGAGCGGTGGCGTTCAGGGTGTTGCAGAGAGAGTTATAACCCCAGCCCCGTAACCAACGACTCTTTCATAATCGCCGCTGATGTCGCCGGAGGTGGCGTAGTTCAGGATTTTGACAGCGTCGGCGCCGAGGCTTTTGGCAGCCCAGAGTGTGGCGGCCAGCGCGCCAATGCCGCAGGCTTCGCCTTTGCCGCTGCGTTCGATATCGAAAAGCGAATCAGGGTCGAAAGATTGGGCTGCGTCAAGCATGGCACTGTCGAGTTTTTGGGCGGTATCCTGGTCGTAGAAATGTGACAGGTCGGTGGATGCGACCAACAGGCAGTCTTCATCGCGCAGCAGTTCGGCAAGGGTCTCGCCCAGGATGCGGGCGGTGTGAGGGTCTTGTTGGCGCAGCATAAGCGGGATTAACTCGAAGGGCGCGGACAAGGCGCGTTGCAGGAAGGGCAGTTCTATTTCAAGGGCGTGTTCCGGGTCGTTGGCAACCGGGGTCAGCCCGTAGCCGAGCAGGTGCTCCAGTTTTGCAGATAAGGCTTCGAGCAGGGGCCGGGCTACGGGGATGTCGCCGAGCGGGGTGCGGTAAAAAGCGTGGGCGGTGGTAATTAACGGGTGCGGATAAGGGTGGTGCATGGGCGCAATAACGGCGACCAGGCTGGGGCTTAGTCCGCGGGCGGCGGCAAAGGCATAGCCGGCAACCGGCCCTGAATAGCGGTGTCCGGCATGGGGGGCAACCAGGCCGATGATTTTCCCCTGAATGGTTTCGATTTTTGCGCGTTCTAGATAAGTATCTACCGATTCTGCCAGGCGTTGGGGCTGGCCTTCGTACCAGGTTCCGGCAATGGAAGATGGGCGGGCTTCGGAGACAGTTTGCATGGGGGCCTCCTTGTTTATTTTATTGTAGCACCCTTCACGGTGTTCGGCGCTTGATATGTCATTTCGAGCCGGTTTATGGCGAGAAATCTTGTCCCAATGCAGAAGGATTTCCCCTGGCACCACCCGCCAGGGCAGGTGTCAGTCGCCGCTACGCGGCTCCTTCGAAATGACAATTGAACGCTGGCTGATTATCTTCTCGATGATATAGCGGGTGGCGTCGAAGGCCAGCGGGGGCAGGGAGTCGAGGGGGAACCACTCGGCGGCATCGGCGTCGTCGGCGGGCTGGAGTGTGCCACTTTCGATTTCGGCCTGGTAGAAGATGACGAAATCGGCGCCGCGAGCGTGTTCGCGGCGGGCGTAGATGTCGAGCAGGGCGGTGATGCGGATGGTCAGGCCAGTTTCTTCGAGTGTTTCGCGGATGGCGGCCCCGGCGGGGTCTTCGCCGCCGTTGATGAAGCCTGCCGGCAGGGTCCACAGGCCGCGATGGGGTTCGTTGATACGCCGGACGAGCAGGATTTTGCCGTTTTCGACGATGAGCGTAGCAGCGGCGACTTTGGGGTCTTGAAAATGAATCCAGCCGCAGGCCGGGCAAAGCGGGCGCAGTTGGCCGAATTTGTCACGGACGACAACGGGCGTGGCGCAGGAGGGGCAGAAGCGGATGTCTTGTGGGCGCATGTAGGTATCGAGGAGTTTAGAAAATAATTCACGCAAAGCCGCAAAGCACGCAAAGAAAAACAAAAAAACTTGGCGTCCTTTGCGTCTTTGCGTGAGATTTGCTCGGTTTATATTACTTCAACGCCTCCGCAATCTGCGCATTGACCACCACCGCATCCATGAAGGCCTGGCGGGCGGCGGGTTCGGTAATCAGCCCGGCCTGGGCCGAGGCAATCTGGTGTGCGCCTTGCAGGAAGTTGTCGGCTGTGTTGTCGTGGTGGGCATGCAGGACGCGGTAGTGATTGAAATAAATCTGCTGAACTTCCTCGACATCCTTCTGCGCTTCGAGCAGTTTGATGGCCCGGCCGGAGGTATCCTGCGCCTGTTGTTTTTGCCCGAGTCCGAGCAACGCCTGGCTGAGATGCGACAGGTTTTCGATGAGTTCAGCCTTCAACACCAGTTTTTCACAGATTTCGACGGCTTTGTTGAGCTGCTCGGCGGCTTGCTCGTATTGCCCCTGATGGAGCATCAATAATCCCAGCCCCTGGTAGCAATATGCCATGCCGCGGTCGTTCTTGGGGACTTGCTGCCACATCTCAACCGATTGGTTGAGGGCCTTTTCGGCCTCGGCGAAGTTTTTCTGGTAGATATAAATCAGCCCAAGATAAAACCACGAGAAGCCCTGCCCGGGCAGGTCATTGTTGGCCCGTTTGAGTTCGAGCGATTCGTCGAACATCTTGATGGCGTGCTGGTATTGCCCCATGCGCAGCAGGACGCGCGCCAGGTTGGTCAGGTGAATGCCTTCCTGGAATTTGTCTTCGCGTCCACGGGCCAGTTCGAGGGCGTGTTTGTGATGGTTGAGCGCGGTCGGGTAGTGGGCGCGTTTGAGGGCAATCATACCCAAATACATCACGCTCCAGCCTTCGCTGGCGGGGTTTTCCAATTCGCGCAAAACCTGCACCGATTCTTCGAGCCAGATCTGGGCATGGTCGTAATCGCCGATTTCGTAGGCCTTTGCGCCCATCGTGTAGAGCGTCCCAGCCTGGGCGGCTTTATCGCCGCGCTTTTGCTGAATTTTGAGAATCTTCTCATAGTTCTGGATGGCGGTCGCGTTGGCGTACTGACCTTCAGATTTCTTGGCGGACATCGTCAGGTACTTCAGGGCGCGTTCGTCATCGTTGCTATTGCTGAAATGGAAAGCCAGCAGTTCGCAGTACGATTCGGGGTTTTCCTCGTACACTTCCTCGAGCATTTCGGCAATCCGCAGGTGCATTTGCTGGCGGCTCTGGACGAGTACGCTGTCATAGGCGACTTCCTGCACCATCGCTTCGGGGAAGGTGTAAATGGATTCAACTTGCTCTAAATCTGCCGGGCGGACAAATCCGCTGCGCTCCAATTGCGCCACCCACAGTTCAATTTCCTGTTCGGCATGTGAAAGGTCGCGCAGCAATTCCATGCGGAACTGGCGTCCGATGACCGATGCCATTTGCAGGGCCAGGCGAGCGTCTTCGTTCAGCCGGTCGAGACGAGCCACAATTGCAGCGTGCAGTGAGGCCGGGACGGTCACTTCGGAAATCTTGTCGGTCACGACCCACATACCGGGGTTGGCTTCGTCCGGGATGACGGCTTCGCCTTCGAGCAGGTTTTGGACAACTTCTTCAAGGTAGAACGGGTTGCCGGTGGCTTTGCTTAAGATTTCTTCCCGCGTTTCGGGCTTGAAGACCGCGCCGGGCAGGAGTTGACCAAGCAGGGCCGCGCTTTCGCCCTTGCCCAGAGGTTGCAGCTCAATCTCAAAAAAGCGGTGCGGATACTCACTGCTGGCGCGGTCACGCAAACGCCAGCAACCCTTGTCGCGCAGGGCGCGGAACAACAGGCAGAACATAATCGGCGCCTGGTCGCTCAAGGCCAGTAAATGTTCAAAAACCAGCAGCGAGGCTTCATCGGCCCAGTGCAGGTCGTCGAGCGCCAGCACAATCGGTTTTTCATGCGCGGCTTGCATAAAGAAGCGTGAAGCCGCCCACAGGATTTGCTTCTGGCGCACTTTCGGATCTTCCTTGCGTACCCAGTCCCACTCCTCGCCCAATTCCAGGCCCATCATATGGGCCAGGTAGGGGGTGGCGTCCATCGCGTCCTCGCCGAGCAGGCGTTCCGCTGATTCGCTGAGGGCGTAAAGCACGTCATCCTGACTGGTATCCGGTTTCAGCCGCAACAAACTGCGCATGACCTGTGCCGCCATCCAGTAAGTCGTCTGTTCGCTAAATGAAAGGGCGCGGGCTTCAATCCACTGGATGCTTCCCGCTTCGGTGTGTTCATCCAGCCACTTGCGGAATTCGCGCAGCAGGCGCGATTTGCCGATGCCGCTGTTGCCCATGACGGCCACAATTTGTCCGCGTTTTTTCAGAAAGGTTTCGCCGCGCTCGATAAATTTTGCCAGCATCGGGTCGCGCCCCGTCAGCGGGGATTCGCCATGCTCGAGGCCGCGTGTGCGCCCAATTTCGTCCTTGCGACCGACCACCGAAAAAGTCGGGATGCGGATTTCCTTGCCCTTGACCTTCAACTCGCCGCGGTCGGCCAGCTCGACATAGGCGTTCACGTTATCACGCGTCTTGCGGCTGACGTAAATCTCGCCCCAGGGCGCGTTCGACATCAGGCGCGCCGCCATGTTAATGTCGTCACCCATCAGGGTGTACTCCTGACGTAGGTCTGGCGCGCCGGCGTTGCCCGCGAACAAATGCCCGGTATTGATGCCGATGCGCTGTTCAAAGCGATAGACCCCGCTCGAAGTCCGCAGGGCCGAGAAATTCTGCTTAACTGCAGCCTGCATCTCCAGCGCGGTATAAACCGCCCGCACCGGGTCGTCCTCGTGGGCGCGCGGCGCGCCAAAGAAAATCACTAGCCGGTCGCCGACTGCGTACTGATCCATGCGCGCCAGCGTGCCTTCGTAGCGCTCCACAATCGAAGCCATGTGTACAAAATAATTGTTCAGGTGATGGGTAATCAGTTCCGGGTCGCTCTCGCCGTGCTTCTCAATCAGTTTGCTGATGCCCTTGTAGTTGGCAAACATGACCGTCACCGGACGGTGCTCTGGCGTAATGCGTGCATCCCGCGGATTATTGACCACGCGCCGCACCAATTCGTCTGAAAGATAGGGCGTCAGGCGGTCAAGCCGCGCCACAAGGTAGGTAATCTGCGCCAGCGGGTCACCCGCGGGCGGTTCGGGGATGTCCAGGCGTTCCTGCGTACCTTCTTCCAGCGGCGGCACACTGACCAGCATCCGGTAATTGTCATCCGGCTCTTTTTCCACCGTGGTCACTTCCGCCACGCCTTCGAGCAATTTGGCTACATCCAGCGTCATCGAGACCTGTTCGGGGTGGGCATGCCCCTCGGCTTCCTCCGCCAGGTTGACGGTCTGTCCGGTGGTCACAAACGCCATCGTGCCGTTTGGGTCGTAATCGCTGGGGTGCGTGCCGATATGGGCCGCAAAATATGGCCCCGCCGAAATACCGACCTTAATCAGCAGGGCGCGCTTCTCGCCCATCGCGTCGATTTCGGCAAATTCGGGGCGCTTCATAATCTCTTGCATCACCAGCGCCGTCTGGGCCGCGCGCAACGCCCCGCGCCGCATTTCCTCCTCGGTCGTCGCCGGGAAAAGCCCCAGCATGGCATCGCCGCCGAACTTCAACAGTGTGCCGCCGTGGTCGAACAGCGCGGTCGTCAGTTGCGTAAAGAGCGCGTTGATAATCGACGTAATCTGCTCCGCGCCCGCCTGCCCGAGGGCCTTCAACTTCTCAGAAAGCGGGGTAAAACCCGAAACATCACCAAAAATAAACACCCCGCGATACATGCCCCCCGCCGGAATTCCGGGCGGTTGCGGGCTGGCAATCACAGGGTAAGGCAGGTAGGTTTTGGTCGTTGCAGTCAGCGCGGTCAAGTGCTCGCGCACCGCCTCGATGTCGCGCTCCTTGGGCTTGCGCTCCAACGGCTCGTAAAGGTTCGCCGGCAGGTAATTTTTCAGCGAAGGCAACATCGACTCGAGCGGTTGCGCCGCAATCAATCGCCCCATTTTCAAATCGTTTTGGGAAATGTTCTGCTCCCCGGCCTGGGCTTGCGCCTGGGACTCTGGTTGCGCCTGGGCAGTTTGCGACACCACCGCAGCGGATGGCGCACCCACCGGAGCCTGCGTCGCCATTACCGGGGCCGCCGCCGGGCTGACAGCCTGTCCGACCACCCCCGCCGGGGCGACAAAGTTACCACAATGATAGCAATAGTGCGCATGGAGCGGCAGGAGAGTCTGGCACTGTCCGCAGACCAACCCCTGCACAAGGTGAATCCCACAGCCCATGCAAAACCGGGCCTGGGCCGGATTGATGGTATTACACGTTAGACACTGCATAGCAGGAACTCCTTTGGCAGGGGAGATTGGATGTAAGAAGATATTCTATTTTAGCAAACAATGGGTGTTAAAACGAAGACCGCCCAAAACTGGGCGGTCTTTATCGACGAGTTTATTTCTTGCTGCCGGTCTGCCAGCGCCGGTCGGTCAGCCAGCGCGCAAAAAAGGCAGTCCCGCCACTGGCAGCAGCCAGGATGGCCAGCAGCCACACCAGCCAGCCGGGAATGGGCGGGGCCATCGGTTCAGGCTCAGGGAGCATCTCCGGTAGCGGCTCTTCGTAAGGCTGCGCTTCGGCAACAGGCGGCAGGGCAGCGACTCCCATGGTGGGTTCGGCTTCCGGCTCGACAGTTTTCTCGGCGGGTTCTTCCGGCGCCGGGGCAGCCGGTTCTGCAGGAGCTGCCGGCATATCCATTGCAGCAGAATCTTCAGATGAGCCGCCTCCGCCCTGTGCGCGCTCGACATCTGGGCCGCCGCCACCCATGCCGTAGGCATGCAGGGGCGGTTGGTTGGCCATGCTTGCCAGGCGGGGCAGGGTCGCGTTGGTCGCCAGCGAGAAAAAGAGCAACAGGCTTGCCAGGGCAGAAGCCAGCCGAAAGGTCGGGAAAAGCCGCGGCAACGGCGGGCGGACGCGGGCCGCAGACGGTTTGAGCGTGAAGTTGCGCGGGGCGCGCCGCTGGGGCAGGCGGCGCAACAAAGCCCGGGACTGGCGCAGGTCGTCGTAAACGGCGCGCAGTTCCAGGTCCGCTGCGATTTGCGCTTCCAGACGCGCAGCATCCGCCGGATTAAGTTTTTCATCCAGCAGAAGAGAAAGTTGTTCAACGTCACGGAAAGATGTTTGAGTCATACGCGGCTCCCGTCCTCCAGACGAAAAGCAGCCGGTAAAAGTTCCCAAAAATCTTGCAGGCATTCGCGCAGGCGCAGGCGGGCGCGCGCCAGGCGGCTTTTTATCGTCCCCAGCGGGGTGCGGATGGAGTCTGCAATTTCGCTGTAATCAAGCCCCTGGATGTCGGCCAGCACCACCACGGTGCGAAAATCGGTCGGCAGCGCATTCAGGCAGTGCTGGATGGCGTGCTCCAGTTCGTCGGCTTCGGCGATTTGCTCGGGAGACATGGAGGTGTCGGCCAGCCAGCGTGGGGATTCGATTTCTTCCTCGTCGTCGGTGGCCGGTTCGAGCGGGACGGTTGGGCGGCGCTGCTTGCGGCGCAATTCATCGTAGCAGGCATTGGTGACAGTGCGCAGCAGCCAGGCCTTGAACGAGCCGCCGCGAAAACTGGTGATATGCCGGAAGGCCGAGATAAAGGCTTCCTGGGTGGCGTCGGCAGCCTGGTCTTCATCGCCCATAATGCGCAGGGCGGTGTTGTAAAGCGCGTCCTGGTAGGCCAGCACCAAGCGGTTGAAGGCGTCCAGGTCGCCGTTTTGGGCGTCTTGAATCAGGGCTGTTTCGTTCATAATAGGGGTTCCTGTCTGGTATCGGGATTATTTTACCAGAGACAGGCGGCGCTGGACAAAGAGGAAGAGGTTGCGCCAGAGCAGCATCCCCAGGGCGGTGCTGGCCCCCAGGATAAGCACGAACAGGGGCAGGACGATTCCGTTCAGCATGGCGGCGCGCAGGACGCCGACCAGCGGGGCCGCCAGCAGGGTGGCGTAAACCGGCCGCCACAACTGGCGCGGGTCTGGCGTAATTTGCGGCGAAAAAAGCCGCAGCAGCGGGGCAAGCAGGAACCAGCCCGCCAGCAAGGGCAGGAAGGTGGTCATCATTCTTGGCAGCAGGTCGAGACTGGTTTCGCCGTGCGTGGCAAACCCGACCCAGGTCACGACTGCCAGGGTCAGGATGTCGCCAAATATCAGGATGGAAAGAATACGGCTCATCGTTTTTCCTTTTTCAATTTGCGCATCACCAGCAGTAGGAAAATCCCGGCCAGCAGGGCGGAACTGCCCCAGCAAAGCAGGGCATTATCGCGTTCCAGCGGCGCAGACTCCGTTCCTGACTCCTCGATGCCCGCCGGGGCAGGCAAGGCAGCAAGCGGGGTTGGCGTTTCGGTCATTTCAGGTGCAACAATCAGGACGCCGTCTTCAGACATTAATGTTACGGTCAGCGTTGGCGTAGCAGTGGGGGTCGAACTGGCGGTTGGGATATAAATCCCCCAGCCCAGGCCGGTCGGCGTAGGCGACTTTACATCCGAAGTCGAGGTGGGAGTCAGCGTCGGTGCCAGCAGGATGGCGGCATCCATTTGTATCAGGCCAAACCCGTACTCGCTGTCCTTCCCCGCTGGCCCCAAGTCGAGGGCGGAGCCCTGCATCTGGCTGCGAACCGCCGAAGCGGATGCGTTGCCCGGCAAACCGAGCAGGATGGCCGCCAGCCCCGATACCTGCGGGGCCGACATGGAGGTTCCGTTGCGGGTCATATATCCACCGCCGAGGTGCAGGCTGTAGATGCCCGCACCTGGAGCAGCCAGTTCGATTTGCGGCCCATAGTTTGAAAAGATGGCGCGTTGGTTTGCGCTATTGGTTGCGGAGACGGCAATCACCGCCGGGTAAGCTGCCGGGTAGAGCACCGAAGGGCTGCCATTGTTGCCCGCCGCGCCGACCAGCAGAATCCCGCGCGCGGCGGCATAATTGACCGCGTCTTCCAGTATCTGCCTTGACTCACTGGCCCCAAAACTAAGATTTATCACCTGTGCCCCTTGGTCAGCAGCCCAGACGATTCCAGTAGCCGCATTGAAATACGTCCCCACCCCGGACGAATTCAAAACCTTGACCGGCATAATGCGCGCGCCCCACGACGTGCCGGCAATGCCGATGCCGTTGTTTCCAAAGGCCACCGCCAGCCCGGCGACATGGGTGCCATGTCCATAGTCATCAGCGGGGTTGTCATCGCCGTTGACAAAGTCATAACCCGCCACAATTTTGCCGAACAGATCGGGATGGGTCATATCCACCCCGCTGTCGATAATTGCAATCGTGACCGCGCTCGAACCGGTGCTGTAAACCCACCCTTGCGGGGCGCGGATGGCAACCATGTTGTATTGCAATCCCCAGGCCGGGTCGTTGGGAATCACCTCCTGCGCCGCGAGGATGTGGTTGGGTTCGGCATATAAAAAGTCCGGCGACTGGTTAAGTTCGGCGAGAATTTGGCCTGCCTGTTCGGATGGAACTTGCAAGACATAGGCTCCCAGCGACTGCGAAAGTACATTCTCAACCGCGACTTTGCCGTAATTCCCCAATCGGCGCACTCCCTGCTGGCGATTCGCGCCCGGATTCAGCCTGACGACGATTTCGACCAACGCCTGCTTTCCCGGCGTCACGGAAGGTTCAGGCGTGGGCGTTGCTGATGATTCAGGCGTAGCAGACGGCTCGGGCGTTACAGACGGCTCGAGGGTCGGCGAGACCGTCTCGCTGGCTGTTGTTTCCGGAGCCGGAGGGGTTTCATCCGCGGCAACAGGCAGGCTGGCCGCAAACAACAGGAGCACAGCCAGCAACAGCGCTAAAAAATGCCTGGGAAACGATAATGGCCTCATCATTCGGATGAGGCCATTATACTGTGTTGGCTGGCGTAAAAATTCAACAGTCAAACCAAAGTCCCGCAAGGCCAAAACCCCGCGGGACTCTGAATACTGAACACTGGGCACTGAATACCGGCCTTACACCACGATATTAATCAACTTCTTCTGCACCACAATCACCTTCTTTGGCGCTTTGCCTTCCAGGTGCTTCTGGACGGATTCGCTCGCCAACGCCAACGCCCGGATTTCCTCCTCGCTCGATTCAGCCGGGACGACCAGACGGTCGCGCAGGCGTCCGTTGACCTGCACCGGGATGGTGATTTCATCGTCTCTGGCGCCTTCCTCATCCACCTTCGGCCAGTCCTGGGTGTGGACGCTGTACTTCTTGCCCAAAACACCCGTCCATAGCTCCTCGGCGATGTGCGGCGTGACCGGTGCCATCATGCGGACGTAAATATTCACCGCCTCCTGCCACTCGGCAGAGCCAGCCGCCCCGGCCTCACGCGCCTTGTACATCTCATTCAGCAGCGACATCAGGCTCGAAACGATGGTGTTGAACTCGAAATTCTCGAAGTCATGGGTGATGCGCCGCAAGGTTTGGTGAACTGTCCTTCGCAAGCCGCGCAAGGTTTCGGGGGAGGGCGAACCGTGCGTCACATCGTCGGTGAACAGCGTCCAGGCGCGCCGTACCCAGCGGGCCGAGCCTTCGATGCCCTGGCTATCCCAGGGCGCGCCCATGTCCCAGCGCGCGAAGAACATCAGGTAAGCGCGCACCGTATCGGCTCCGTAGTAATTGACCAGCACATCCGGCGCGACCACGTTGCCGCGGCTCTTCGACATCTTCTCATTGTCCTCGCCCAGCACCATGCCCTGGTTGCGCAGTTGGGTCATCGGCTCGTGGCCTTCGGTAATGCCGGCATCGCGCAGCGCCTTGTGGAAAAAGCGCGTGTACATCAGGTGCATGTTGGCGTGCTCGATGCCGCCGGTATAGGTATCGACCGGCATCCAGTAGTTGTATTCTGCCTCGTCAAAAGGAACGTCCTTGCGCCAGGGCGAGAGATAGCCCAGGTGATACCACGACGAGCACATAAACGTGTCCATCGTGTCGGTTTCGCGGGTCGCCGGGCCGCCACAGATCGGGCAGGCCGTGTTTTTCCAGGTCGGGTGCAGTTTCAGCGGACTTTCGCCGGTCGGCTTCCACTCGACATCTTCGGGCAGGATGACGGGCAGTTGGTCGTCAGGGACGGGATTCCAGCCGTCTTTTTCACAGTAAATCATCGGGATGGGCGAACCCCAGTAGCGCTGGCGCGAAATCAGCCAGTCGCGCAGTTTGTACGTCACCGCCAGTTTGCCGATGCCCTTCTCCTCAAGCCATTTGGCAACTGCGATAATGCCGGGGTTGTCCTTGCCCTTTTTATCGTTGACGGATGTCCCGTTAAACTGGGCGGAATTAATCATCAGGCCGCCGCCGCTATAAGCAACTTCCATCGTCGCCCCATCCAAGAGCGCTTCACCCTCTGGCTGGATGACCGGGACGATGGGCAACTCAAACTTCCGGGCGAAGGCAAAGTCACGCTCGTCGTGAGCCGGGACAGCCATAATCGCCCCGGTTCCGTAGCTCATCAGCACGTAATCCGCAATCCATATCGGGATTTTCGCCCCGTTGACCGGGTTAATGGCATAGCCGCCGGTAAACACACCGGTTTTTTCCTTGTCCAGGGCCTCGCGTTCGATATCGCTCTGGCGGGCTGCTGCCGTTTTGTAGGCTTCCACGGCGGCTTTCTGCTCTGGTGAGGTAATTTTATCGACCAGCGGATGCTCGGGCGAAAAGACCATGAAGGTCGCTCCCCACAGCGTATCCGGCCGGGTGGTGAAGACGGTGATGGATTCATCGGCTTCGCCCGCTGACTGGTTACTGATTACTGGAAACTTGACTTCCGCGCCTTCGCTCTTGCCAATCCAGTTGGTTTGCAGGGTCTTAACCCGCTCGGGCCAGTCAATGCCCTCGTAGCGCAGCATTTCATCGGCATATTTTGTCGTCTTGAAGAACCACTGCTCCAGGTCTTTCTTGATAACCGGGGTATTGCAGCGCTCACAGTGCCGGTCATCGCCCCAGACCTGTTCACGCGCCAGGGTGGTGTTGCAGTTCGGGCAGAAATCGACCGGCGACTTTTTGCGGTAAGCCAGGCCGTTTTTGTAGAGTTGGATGAAGAACCACTCGGTCCACTTGTAGTAATCGGGTTCGCACGAAACCATCTCGCGCCGCCAGTCGAACATCGCGCCCATCGAGCGTAGCTGCCCGCGCATCTTTTCGATATTGTCGCGCGTCCGCACCATCGGGTGGATTCCGCTCTTGATGGCGGCATTCTCGGCGGGCAGGCCGAAGGCATCGAAGCCCATCGGGAAGAGTACGTTATAGCCTTTCATGCGCATAAAACGGGCGCGCGCGTCAGAGGGCGTCATCGCGTACCAGTGTCCGATATGCATGTCGCCGCTGGGGTAGGGCAGCATGGTCAGGGCGTAGTGTTTGGGCTTGCTCTCATCGATATTCGAGTGATACAGGCCGTCGGCTTCCCATTTGGCCTGCCATTTCGGTTCGATTTCTTTCGGGGTATAGGCTTTGCTCATTCTTACTCCTCGTTGTTTGGAGTCAAAAATCTCCAGATTTTTGCAGAAAAACTTGCTTATTTACGCCAACTCACGCGGCGTGAACGAACAGGCACGGGTCGAAGCGCGGGCTGGGCAGCGGGCGCGCCAAGAAGACGACCAAGCAGGTTGCGCACATTACGAATCGCATTCTTGATAGCCTGGGTTATCTTTTTCATCACAGCTTCCTCTTTCGATTGGAGGTGACAGTCACTTTAAAAGTGACTGTCACCTTTGCCCATAAGCCAGATTTAAACAAAAAATCTTCATCCACACTGGGACGAAGAAATTGCTCTCCGCGGTACCACCCGGTTTGTAGGGCGAGATAGTATCTCGCTCTACCACTTTACACGCTGTAACGGGCATTCCCGGCACTGACTACTGGGTTTCATCAGGGCAGCCTTCCCTTTTCGGGATAACAGGCGAGTTCGGCCTTTCGACTTCGCTCAAGGCGATGTCTTTGCGCTTCCGATGGGCGCTGCGTTGGGCTTCCACCTCGCTGTCCCAACTCGCTGACGGGATGACTTACTACTCCTGCCGTGGCTTTTTTGCTATTTAGAGAATAGAGATTAGAGACTTGTCCGAAAACCACTCTCTAATCTCTATTCTCTATTCTCTGCTTTCAGGTTGCTTTGTGGACCCAGAGGGATTCGAACCCTCGACCTTCTCAATGCCATTGAGACGCGCTCCCAACTGCGCTATGGGCCCATTCCTTTTTACAGGGCGAAGCCGATTTTACAGCACAAACCTGGTTTCGTCAACCAGTAGTGGACCTGAGGGGATTCGAACCCCTGACCTCCTCAGTGCGATTGAGGCGCGCTCCCAACTGCGCTACAGGCCCAAGAACAAAGCCCAATGATTTTATCTGAGGCGGAGGGGAATGTCAAGAAAAGCGCAACGGCAGTTTTGCTGTAAAATGGGATATTCAACAATTAAGGATGAACCAATGGCCGAAAACAACACTTCCCGTCCCACTTACCGCATCACCGACCTGCACGACGACGAACGTCCGCGTGAACGTTTGCAGAACCTCGGCCCACAGGCGCTCTCGAACGCAGAACTCATCGCCATCCTGCTGCGGGTGGGGGTTCCGGGAGAGAATGCCGTCCAGGTCGGGCAAAGGCTGTTGCAAAAGTTCGGCGGGATAGCAGGAATCCACCGCGCGCCGTTCGACGAGTTGCTCGGCCAGCATGGGATTGGCGAGGCCAAAGCGGCCCAAATCAAGGCTGCCATCGAGTTGGGACGCAGGCTAACGCTCGAATCGCCCGAAGAGCGCCCGGCCATCAATTCGCCGGGGGATGCGGCGGCCCTGCTTCAATATGAAATGCAGGCCCTAGAACAGGAACACCTGCGGGTGTTGCTGCTCGACCGGCGCAACCGGGTAATGGAGATTGTTGACCTGTATCGCGGTTCGGTCAGTTCGTCGCAGATTCGGGTTGGGGAAATTTTCCGCGAGGCGGTGCGCAAGAACGCATCGGCCATTATCGTTGCCCACAACCACCCCAGCGGCGACCCAACCCCCAGCCCCGACGATGTCGCGGTGACGCGCGCCATCCTGCAGGCCGGGAAGATGCTGGATGTGGATGTTCTCGACCACCTGGTGATAGGCCAGGGGCGCTGGGTTTCATTGAAAGAGCGGGGATTGGGATTCAGTTAAAGGCTGCGGCGCACGTCGAAGGACGAAAACTCACCGCTGGCAGCCAGCCATTCGTGATGGAGCCGGTCGACCCGCGAGGCGCGCGGCCCGGCCCCGACGATGTGGGCAAATTCATCCAGGTCTGCGCGCTGGCCCTCGGCAACAGCTTCGACCTGGTCATAGCCGACATTGCGCACCCAGCCGGTCAGGCCGAGATTGTTGGCGGCATGGGCCACAAAGGCACGAAAGCCGACCCCTTGCACGCGGCCTGTGACCCAGATATGCAAACGTTCGTTGGGGGATGTGTTATCCATGTTTCGGCTTGAAGGAAGAGAGCAACGCCGGGGCAATCGGCAGGAACAAAAGCACCAAAAACACCAGCACATAACCGGATAAATTTTTGAAAGCCACCGCCAGCCGGTTTTCGCCCAGGCTGTTCGCGCGCCAGGCGTATTCAAGTTGCGAAAGCGAAATGCCGAGCGCCTGCTGGACTCCCTGCTCACAGCCCAGGCCGTCGCCGTAAGACTGTACCAGCCGGTTCAGCCCCGAAATGCCGTATTCTTCGACAATATAACGGGTGAACGACTCAGACTGGGCATAGGCCAGGAAGCGCGAAGAAGCGTCGACGGGGAAATCGCCGCACAGGCGCGAGAACGAAAGCAGGCCCTCGTTTTCAACCGCATATTCTAGCGAGCGCGGATAGTCGGGGCTGGGGTAGGTTTCAGAGACGGTGGCAATGCCCTCGCGCAGCCAGATGGGCAGCAACGGGTAGCGTTCCCGGGCCAGTTCATAGGTCAGGATGTGCGCCAGTTCGTGGGGAATCTTGCGCTCCATGTTCGCATCCTGTTCGAGGCCCGGCGCAATTGCCACCAGCGCCAGGTAAAGGTCGGGGCTGGCGTGTCCGCTGACCCAGGCCGGTCCGCCCTGCAAGAGGGTGGCGCGCATGTCTTCAGAACTGGCGTAGATGTAAATATCGACCGGGCGGCTCAGGCTGACCAAGAGCAACCGCCCGGCGCGTTCGGCCCCGCTGCGGGCCGCGTCAAGCGCGGACTGGCCGAAAGTCGCGTCACCCGCGTACCAGTGGACGCGCAGGTTGTCCTGCTCGCGCACCTGCCAGGGGAAGCGGTTGTCAAGATAACGGAAGGCAAACTCGGCTGAGTCCACGGTCGAACCATCCGCAAAGGTAAAGCGAAACCAGAAGGCCACCTCCGCAAACGGGCGCAGGTTTCCATTCCGAATCTGGTGGATGAAAGAAATCTCCCCGTCCGGGCCGACTTGGACGGGGGTCGAAATGCTGGCGCTCTCGCCCTGGGCGCGCAGGAATGCGACAGCCTGGCTGATGGTCTGGTCGGTTCTGACCTGCGCCCGAACGCTGACTTGCTCACCGAAAATGTGGCTGGTAACCACCTGTTCGACAGGAACGACACCCTGGGCGGCGGCGGACTGCCAGGCCAAAAAGCCTGCCAGGAAAACGATGATGAACAGCAGGGAATGTCGTTTCATTGTGCAGGGTCAGTCTTTGGGGTCTTCGTCGGGGTCAATGGCCAGCAGGCTGAAAGCGCCCATCTCTTCGGTAAAGTCGAGGTTTGCCAGGGCTTCTTCGAGATATGCAATGCTGTTGTCGTCTTCGGCCTGGTCGAGCAGGGTTTCGAGCGTTACACGCACATCCTCACCGCCGATTTGCGAAAGCGACCAGATGGCGGCGGTAAACACCTCGCTGTCTTCTTCGTCTTCGAGCAAGTCGAGCAGGAACTGCCGGGCAGAATCCATGCGCAGCAGGCCGGTTGCCTGTACCGCGCTGCGGCGCACGTCGCTGTTCGGGTCGTCCAGTTTCGAGAGCACCAACTCTTCATATTGCTCGTTGGCCGAGTGTCCCATTGCAGACAGGGCTGAGGCAACCCACGTGGGGTCGGGTTTCTTGAAAGCGTTCTGGATGAGTACCCCGGCTTCAGGGCGGCTGGAATAGCCCAGCGATTCGAGCGCAGCGCGCTGGATTTCGGCGTTTTCGACGCGTGAAAGGCGCAGCAGGCATTCCTCGGCCAGGCGCTGGGATTCGGGGCTGATGTCTTCCAACTCTCCCGACTCGACAAAACTGCCCAGCACGGTGGCGGCCTGGGTCTGGACAGCCAGGCTGGAGTCGCCTTCGGCCAGTTCGACCAGGCGCGGCAGGATGCGGGTATCGTCCGCATCGACCAGCAGGCGCAGGGCCAGGAAACGGATTTGTTCGTCCGGGTCGTCCAACAGCCCGACGGCCAGGTCATCGTAATAGGCCAGGGTGTCTTGCTGGTAATTTTCGGCCAGTTTTTGCAGCAGGGTGCGCTTGCGGTTTTGCGGCAGGCCGGGCCAGCGCTGCATCAGGGCGGCCAGGTCGGTTTCTGAAATGTCTGAAAAATGCTCCAAATAGCGGGAAGGAAAAGCGGTCGAAGTATCTTCGAGGGCAGTCAATACTGTTTGGAAAGAAGGCTTTTTTGTCATCGAAACTTAACGGAAGAGATTGGAAACATCCACCGGGTCGATTACGTCACGCAGGTTGATGAGCAGCATCAGGCCAATTAAGAGCAGGAAGGCCACCCCGTTGATGACATTTTCGAGCCGGTAGGGAATGCGGCGGCGAAACAGGATTTCAGGCATGGTAAACAGGATGCGTCCGCCATCAAGGGCCGGGATGGGCAGCAGGTTGAAGACGCCCAGCGAAACGCTAATCATGCCAAATAAGGCAAGCGTGTAATTGGAAGGCATCGGAGCGCTCTGCCCCGACGCGCTGGCCGCTTCGGCCAACTGGCGGGTTTCAGTGTCGCGCTCGACCGCTTCAGAGAACATGCCATACATGCCCACCAGGCCGACCATGCGGGCTTCTTCCGGGTTAATCAGCCCGCGCACCAGCATCACCGGCAGGCTTAGCAGGCCAACAATATACGCCCCGGTAATGGTGGCGCCGCCGACAAACGATTCGCCGAGGGTTGCGGGCCGGGTCGGGGTCTGGAGGACGACACCCATCGCGCCCTGCTCGGCGCGGCTCGAAAGCGGCACAACGCTCAGGGTTTGTTCGGCGCCATTGCGCTCGACCACGATGGAGACGGGGGTATCCAGATTCTCATAAATCAGGCCGCGCACCTGGCTGACCTCGCTGACCGGTTGGCCGTTAATGGAGCGAATAACATCGCCAGAGACAAGTCCGGCCTCGAAAGCCGGGGACTGCTCCTGGACATCCCCAATAATTACGCTGCCCGGAACGGCAATGCCGCTCATGCCGACAATCAGCGAAAAAACGACCACGGCCGTCAGCAGGTTCATCACCGGCCCGGCAAACAGGACGCCCAGGCGCTTCCAGGGGTTGGCGGCGGAAAGACCGTCGGGGACGTTGGGGTCGTTCTCACCCTTCGGGCGCACAAACCCGCCCAACGGAATCCAGTTCAGGGTAAATTCGGTGCCCTGCCACTTGAACAGGGTCAGCGCCTTGGGTGGCAGACCAAAACCGAACTCTTCGACTTCGATTTTTGCCATGCGGGCGGCAATGAAGTGCCCCAACTCATGAATAAAAATACTCCCGGCCAAAACCAGGAAAAACACCAGAAAAGCAATTAAGCCCATAATCTTATCCTTCTACAGCATCAATACCGTTGAAATGAGGGTTACACCGAAAGATTATATCCCCTTTTTATAAGTATTTCGTTAGACCAGCCGCGCCGGGCCGCCGGCCCTGGCCTGCAAAACATCCAACACCCCGGGGATTTCGCGCATCAGCGCCGCCACCTGCGCCATCTCAGGCTGCGGGCAGATGACATGCACGTTCGGCCCGGCGTCAATCGTATAGGCCACCGGCAGGCCGTCATTGCGCCATGAGCGCACGGCTTCCATCACCGCCAGGGTGGCGGGCTTCCAGTAGAACAACTGCGGCTGGCTGGTCATCATCACGGCGTGCATCATGTCCGAATCGAGTTCGATGATTGCGGCCAGCGTCCCAAAATCGCGTTCCAGAATCGCCTGGCGGCACAGGTCAAGACGGCGCGGCGCATCGGCCACCCGCGCCCCTTGTAGCGGACTGGTCGGCGCGAGCGCGTGCCCTTCTGTCGAACCGGTGGCCTTGTGCCCCGATGAGACAATCGCCACGCAATCGGCCAAATCCCAATGTTCGGGCGGGGCAATCGAAACAGCATAAGAATCTTCGTCACCCATCCCCATCTTCCACTCGACGAAACCGGAGGGGATGCTGCGCGAAGCCGACCCGGAGCCCAAACGCGCCAGCCGCGAAATAGACGATTCGGGCCATTCCAACCCGCTGGCCTGGGTCGCCGCCAAAGCCAGGGCCGCAAACGCCGAAGCCGAACTCGCTATCCCGGCCCCGGTCGGGAAGTTGTTTTCTGAAACCACCTCGGCGCGGAAAGCGATTCCCGCCGCCTGGCGGACGAGGTCCAAAATGCCCGCTACGCGCTCCAGGCCCTTGCCCGCCACCTGGCGGCCATTGATAACCAACTCATCCAGCGCCAGCGAAGGCTGGAAACTGACGCTCGTGCGCGTAAAAAGCCCGTCGAGGTTCATCGAAATGGAGCCGTTGACGGCAAGACGAAGCGCGCTGTCACGATTACCCCAATACTTAATGAAGGCGATATTGGGCGAGGCCTGGGCGGTGGCGGAGTGAATGGACATAATGTAACTCCTTTCAGAGATTAACTATTTGCATATCATAATACACCATTCTCACCTGCAAGCTCCAAAGCCTGATGTTGTGTCATAGCCTGGCCTTCGTCAAGGTATCTTTGGAACCTTATTTCACCCAATTGCATATGCGCAATTTGAATGTGCCTTTCCATTTCTGCGCGGTCAGCATCGGGGTAGTCCATGGTAAACCTCGCCATAATTGCCTGCTCTGCGCCGCTCAGACGCGCAGCGCGCTCAGGTTGGTTTCTTCCTGCGGCAATGGCAGCCATTCCCAGGAAAACGCGACCTAACAAGGTCTTCTCACCTGATTTTTGTATATTTTTGAGCAGATATGTGAAGCTTTGATCTGCCAACGTATAACGATCCAGATACAAGGCTAACAGACCAGATATGTAGAAAGCATCATTTTTATTCAGACTATGTTCACGGCAGACCTCGATGCAGGTTTCGATGCATTGACTGGCCTGTTCAAAAAGTCCCTCTTGTTGATAAGAAATCGCAAGGTTTCGCCAACCATCGGCAATGCCATCCCAAAACTGAATCTGTGTATCCAGGCGTAAATGTTCTTCGAATAATTCGCGAGATTTGGCATAGTTTTTCTGTCTGAGGAAAATATAGCCGATGAACAGTGAATCCCTGGCAACAAAGAACAAATCGCCAAACTGGCGGAAGAGCGACATACTTGTTTCCAGCAAAGAAAGAGCAGTAGCATCGTTTTCCATGAAGCTCTCGCAAATTCCCAAATGGAACGTGCTGAGAGCAATACCGCGCTCATCTTTCCACTTTTTGTTCAATTCCAGGCTGCGCTCAAATATAGCATGGGCTTTGGAAAAATCCTTTTCGTTGGTGGCTATCACCAACCCAAGCCAGTTCAACGCTTCCGCCAGACAGAGTTCGGCGGGTTCGCCCATCTCCAGGGCAATTGCACAGCTTTCTTCCAAAAGCGAGCGCGCTTCGCGAGCGCGTTCCTGGGTCCAGTTGTGCCGCCCGATGTGGTTCAGCACCCGGGCAAAGCGCAGCGGGTGGTTGTTTACATCCGGCAGCTTGCGGATCCTTTCGAGCCAGGTGCGGGCTTCATAGTAATGACCACGCACTTCCCAGGGCCAGCCCAACGCACCCAGCAGGCGCAGTGCAGCTTCGGTTTGCTGGCTGGATGTACTCCACTCCAGCGCAGACCGGAAGTTATCCAGCTCATTTTCCAGCCGTTCGGCCCAGGCAACCTGATGCGAGCCGCGCAATTCTTGCGTGCCCCGCTCGGCCAGATCAATAAAACAAGCCAGGTGACGGTTGCGAACCTCCGCTTCGTTTTCAAGCTGATGGAAACGATCCAGGGCGAATTGCCGGATGGTGACCAGCATGCTAAAACGCACTTCGCCCTGTGGGTCAACAACCCGTTGCAATAAGCTCTTATCAGAAAGCGCCATGAGCAAATCGAGGCTGGGTCTATCCACAAACATCGACGCAAATATCACTTCGGCTTCGGACAACGTAAACCCGCCCGAGAAAACTGCCAGGCTGGCAAACAGTTTTTGCTCATCAGCGGGCAGGGAATGATAGCTCCAGCCAATGGCATTCCCAAGAGTCTTCTGGCGGGCAGGGATGGCGCGCATCCCGTTGGCGGAGAGCACAAACTGGTCATTCAGGCGCTCAAGCAGCATTTGTGGCGACATCAGGCGGATACGTGATGCGATCAACTCAATCGCCAGCGGCAAACCATCCAGCCGGGTGCAAATATCAGAAACTACCCTGAAATTATCCGCATTGATGGCAAAATCCGCGCGGACGGCGCGGGCGCGTTCGGCGAACAGCAGCAGGGATGGGAATTGAGCTGTGGTTGCGCGGTCGTAGGGTGCGTCTTCGGCGGGAATTTCCAGCGCGGGCACGGTATAAAGCCATTCGCCGGGGATGCGGAGCGTTTCCCGGCTGGTGACAAGGATGGTCAAACGAGGGCAGATTGAAATCAGGCTGGAAACAAGTGATGATATCTCAGCGATGAACTGTTCGCAGTTGTCAAGCACCAGCAGGAGGCGTTTGTCCCCAACCCCATCCACAATCTGCTGCAGGGCAGGCTGGTTTTTCGTCTCGATATAACCAAGCGATTGCAGGATGGCGAGGGGGATCAGGGCGGGCTCATCCAGGCGGGCGAGGGCGACAAAAAAGACACCAGCGGGGAATTCTGCCAAAACAGCGCGCGCCACTTCGATGCCCAGGTGGGTTTTTCCGATCCCCGGCGGCCCGATCAATGTCATGAGGCGGATGTTTGCACCAGACAAGTAATCGCAGACTTCCGCAATCTCTTTCTCCCGCCCGATCAACGAGGTGACCGTTGCCGGAAGGTTGGCCGGCTGCGGAGCGACAGAACGCCAGGGCCAGGTTTCCACAGCCTCCGCTGGCACAGAAAGCATCCCGCCGCGCGCAAACCGCAGGAAAGAAGCCTGTTCCGCCAGGGGAATCTCGAAAATCTCAGCCAGCCGCCCGGCCATTTGCGCCGATGGGCGGCGTTCTTCGTCTTCAAGCTTGCGGATGGTGGCAGCCGAACATCCCACGCGATCAGCTAACCCCTCGCGAGTAAGATCGAGGGTCTTTCGTCTTCGTCTCAACCAGTATCCAAAAGATTGCTGATCCATCATTTTTTTGACAAGCTATCCTAATGCAATCTTATTTGTCGCATATTTAGTAACACTTTTTGTGACCAGAGGCAAAGCTCATTTTGTTATATTTTGAAAATGAAAACCAACCTGATTTCAGAAACATTATATAACAAAGGAGAATTAATCATGAACAACAAGAAGTGGTCTGTGCTGGTGATTGTTCTGTTGGCGTTGAGCCTGCTGCTGGCCGCGTGTGGCGCGGGTAGCTCCACAGGCAATTTCCCAACCGGAAAATTTATCAAGGAGGGCGGAACGGATTATGGCATGAACTTTAACGCCAATGGGACCTTCACTGTTTTCGCCAATGGTGGCACAGTGGTAGTCAACGGCAAATACGAAGCGGATGACTCCACCTTCACCGAAACCGGCAACGATACGGGTTGCAAATCCCCCATAAAGTTCAAATTCACCTTCGACGGCAAAAACCTGACCTTTAACTATGCCGGTGACCCAAATGATGATCTGGATTGCGCAGGACGCCATGCCGATTTCAACAATGTGACTTATACGCTATCCAAATAACCTGGCCGATCTTGGCAAGGCGGTCAAACAAAATGTGACCTGTGCGCGAAACACCGCACAGGTCACATGATTACGCTAACTTTCAGGTCACCCAACACCCACCTTCCCCAGATAGAGGAATTACCAGCCTGCTTGACAGCAAATATTGTGTTCCCTTGAGATTACATCGCCAAGGCGATGGGCGAGGCCTGGGCGGTGGAGGTGTGAGAATTCATGGCTTTTTATGCACAAAGCAGCGGTTTTTTTGATAAAATGCCGCTGCTTTGTGCATTTTCCTTTCTTTTGGCATATTCACTTGTGACTACATGATGCCTTAGGCAGGGTATTGGGGCAACAGGAATTGCAACTTGGAGCTACATCTCTGCCAAGGCCTTATTCCCTGTTGCGCTCCTGAGTAAATACATCCGCCCGGTCACTTTTATGCCGCCGTTCTAAATGCTACGAGATGAATCTCGCGTTACCGCACCTGCCCGAAGTTAGCAGTCGCTTCCGTCACCGGGTAGACGGTGACTTGCTGGACGCTCTCGCGTCAGAACAACTCCTGGCGAACCTTAATCCCCCTGCCGGTCAACCTGGGCCTGCTGGCTTACCTGCACTTGAATCTCCTGCCTGAGAATGACGTCAACATCCCAATCTTGCTGCGCGGTGCGCCCGACCTGGGCATCCTTGTCTCACTGGTGACACTCCTGGCGGTTGGCTGGAGCGTCACCAGCCTGCTGCTCTACCTGAAAACCCGGCCAAAATAACAGGCCGGGTCGTATAGGGTAAACAAGCACAAGTTGACGGCCTGTATTTCATCCCCAAAGCAAACATCAGCCATGCGCCATCTTTCCCCTACCCGCCCAGGCAGTTAAACGTACCCTGTATCTCAAACGGCGCGCCGTCCGGGCCGGTCGCCTGGCCATAATACGACCCTGACAGGCCGTCTGGATTGCGGTCGGCTGTCAGCCAGGTGCTGGTGTAGGTTACCCCACCAACACGCCAGGAGATTCCTGCCGCAATATCACTATCGCCCGGCTCACTGCCCGGTTCCAGCATCAACAAAACCTGATTTTGGCCACGCTCACCAGCGCGCATGACAAACTGCGGCTCCAGTTCACAGCGCGCGCCATCCAAATCGACCGGGTGCGGGCCGCGTACCGTCAGCAGGCTGGCGACGCAGGTAAAGACCCCGCTGACCGGTATCTGCTGCAAGATTGGAATGTTATCGGTGACACGGTGGGCAGTACCCTCAAAGCGGCCGGAAAAACCATCTTCATTGAGTGTAATGACAAAGACGTCCTGGGTTGAAACCGTCGCCCCATCAGTATCCAGGCTGGAAGTTGCCCAGACCAGGTAGCCACTGCGTGTCAGTCCCTCGCCGCCATTGATGACCAGCGAAGCGTAGGGCGGGGGAGCGCCTACGGTGTTGGGGATGCTCAGGTAAGTATCCCCTTCGAACGGTTCGCACTCGCCTCCGCTTAATATCAGCGGCAGGTCGCCGCCGATAACCAGCATGGCGCTGCCTGTTCGTCCGGGTTCCGGTGTTGGCGCGACACTCCCAGCCGGGCGCGGCGAGAACGGTGGCTGGGGCAAGCCGCCCACGGCATCCGGCTGGCCAGCCTGCGGATTGATACTTTCGGATGGCGCGCCGCCAGCCGACTCTGCCGGCGCGCTGCTTGCGGAGTCTGCCGGGCTGCCGGGCTGGGCCGCCCCGCCTCCTGGGGTCGGGGTGGGGGCGGCGCTGGAGGGCGCACATGCGCTTAGCAGCATTGCAGACAGTATCAGCAAATGTAATACTTTGATACGGCGGAGGCGGCGGATACTCATAGGTTCACTCCTAAATGGGTGAAAGGGCAGGTAATATTATATATAGTACAGCATTTTCGGCTTTCGGGGTATTTTTGCCAAAACCTTGGCCAGCCTATTATCAAATTCAATGATTTGGTGGGTGACTCAATCTCTTTCAAATCACTCCTTTGATAGTGAAAAATATCACCCGCAAAAACAAAAAACGCGCAGCAGAGATATTATAATAAGCCAAATTGTAGTAAATTCAGCCAGACAGGCTAACCCCCTGGAGCAAACCCCATGATTCACCTGAGTTACAGCACTTTTGGATTAACCAACCTGGACTTCCTCGAAGCCATCGATGTCGTGGACAAGGCGGGCTACCCCGGAATCGAAATTTCCTTCCACCGCGACCAGTTCAACCCCTTCGACATTTCAGACGAAGACATCGCCAACGTCGGCAAGAAACTGGCATCGGCGCGGGTCAAGGCCGCCTGCGTGGCAACCGCCTCGCATTTTTTCACCCCGCAAAGACCGCATGAGCCGTCGTTGATGACTCCCGACCTGGCGGGGCGAAAGCGGCGCATCAACCTGGTCAAACGCGGAATTCACGTCGCCCGCAAGTTGGGCGTCTCGCTGGTCACCTTCGGCAGCGGATTCATCCGCGATGAGCACGTCAGCAACCCGTCGGTCAACCCGCGCGAACTGCTGGTGGATAGCATCCACGAATGCCTGGGCGCCATCCACCCCGACGAGGACATCACCCTGCTCATCGAACCGGAGCCGGGCATGTTCATCGAGACAATGGCGCAGGGACTTTCACTGATGCACGAAGTCGATTCGCCCAAATTCCGCCTGCATGTGGATATTTGTCATTCGTACTGCTCCGAGAAAGATTACGTCACCGCCCTGGGGCAGGCCGCGCCCTACACCCGCTACCTGCACATTTCGGATGCGCAGGAGGGCTACAACCTGAAACTGGTCAAGATGTCTGAAAACCTGGTGATGGATTTGGGTTTTGCCCGCTATTTGATTTACTTCCCTGAAACTGCCGACTATCTGCTGGTCGACCGCGACCACCCGATTTATTTTTACGACCAACCCGTCAGCGCGGCGCAGGAAAAGGTCATCGAAAACGTCCTGGGCCGGGCTGGTATCGAGCAGTCTCCCCGCCATGTGGACTACAACAGCCTGTACGCCGGGGCAACCCCCTTCGACAACGAGATTTTCGTCTATCTCATCTCTGTTCCTGGCCTGAGTTACGATGTGCTCGAACGCGCCAAACCGATTATTGCCTGCCTGCGTTCCACCAGGGATGAAAACGGCAAACTATTGATGGAAAAAATGGTCGCCAACACCCTGACCGGCATTGCCCACTTCCACGAAATACCGGGCGAAGGCACGCTCGATTTTGGCGCCAGCTTCAAAGCGCTGACCGATAACGGCTTTTCGGGCTATGGCTCGGTCGAGTTGTATCATCACGTTCAATCCTGGCAAAAAGCCCTGAACGATAGTTTCAGGCATTTGTCCCAGTTTGTTTAGCAGTTTTGGCATACCTTTTAATGGAGAGTTTGTTATGGTAAATCTTCAACAACTTGGTTGGACGCTTGAGACTGTTGGCGAACTGGACCATCGCCTGCTCAACGCGCCCACCGTTAAACTACGCTCGGCCAACCCCGGCCAAAACGGGGATGTGGTTTATTGCGTCGACCTGCGGGTGAACCGCCCCAACGCCGGCGAGTACCTTTCGACCACCGAACTGCATTCGGTCGAGCATTTCCTGCTCGAAGGCTTGCAGCGCTACCTGCCCGAAAACTTCCTGTCCATCGGCATTATGGGCTGCCAGACCGGTTTCTACATCGTGCTGCTCAACGAAGGACGGGCCGAAACGATTTACAAAGTGCTCGAAAACATCCTGTCTGACATGCTCACGGCCACCGAAGTGCCGTATACCAGCATCGAACAATGCGGCAATTACCAGAATCACAGTCTTGAACTGGCACAGCAGGTTGCCCGCAGGGTTCTCGACGCAAAATCCACCTGGCGGCAAGTGGTATGACCAGTGGAACTTCACGATGGCGAGTGACGTATCAGCGCACAATTGCATACGAGGTCATCAACGCCCACAACCTGTTCGACCCGTGCCAGACAGCCCTGCTTTTCCCCAACCAGGCGCGCCACAGCCGCCGCTTTATTGTTATCGATGGCAGTGTGGATAGATTATACGGGAAATCGATTCGCAACTACTTTTACCATCACGGTATTACGGCGAAAATTTTCACCTTCCCCAGCGGCGAGGAGAACAAAACGCTGGAGCATTACCTGGCCATCGCACGCGCGCTGGATTCCTTCCCCATTCACCGCCGCGACGAACCTGTCATCGCCATTGGCGGCGGCGTCTTGACCGATGTGGCCGCTTTTGTCGCCAGCACCTACCGGCGCAGCGTGCCACACATCAAAGTCCCAACAACCTTGATGGGCTACATCGACGCCGCAATCGGCATCAAAAACGGTATCAACTTCAACGGCAACAAGAACCGCCTGGGGGCCTTCGAGCCGCCCCAACAGGTGCTGCTTGACCGCTCCTTCCTGAAAAGCCTGCCGCGCCGCCACCTCCTGAACGGCGTGGCTGAAATCATCAAACTGGCAATCATCAAAGACGCCGGTCTGTTCGGCATGCTCGAAACGCACGGCTCGCCGTCTGTCTTAAACGGCTTCCAGGACGAACCCGGCGGTGCATTGCTCGACCGCGCCATTGGCGGGATGCTGGAAGAGTTGGAGCCCAATCTTTACGAAGACGACCTGGCCCGCAAAGTGGATTTCGGACACACCTTCAGTTACGGGCTGGAGACGCGCCACGAAGCCCACCTGCTGCACGGTGAAGCGGTCCTGCTCGATATCCTGCTCTCGTGCCTGATCGCGCGCGAACGCGGCCTGCTCAGCACCGGGGAAAGTGCGCGCATTTTCGACCTGACCTTTGGGCTTGGCTTCGAACTGGATACCTGCCTGCTTGACCCCAACCTGCTCTGGCAGTCGCTCGACGAGCGCACCTACCACCGCAACGGTTTGCAGCGCGTCCCACTGCCGCAGGGCATTGGCGGCTGTGTTTTTGCAAACGACATCCAACCCGTAGAAGTTGAAAACGCCTATCAAAACCTTATTCATGAAATGGTAAAGAAAAATGAGCGAGTTTACTAATTTTGACACCCAGGAAATTGACAAGTTCGACAATGTGGCCGATGTCTGGTGGAATCTCAAAGGGGAAATGGGCACGCTCCATGTGATTAATCCCCTGCGGACGAATTTCATCACCGAACGGCTCGAGAATCGCGCCCCCCGCGTGCTGGATGTTGGCTGCGGCGGCGGAATCCTGTCTGAGGCGCTGGCCCGCGCCGGGGCACAGGTGACCGGCATCGACCTTTCGCAAGCCTCCATCGAAGCGGCAAAGCGCCACGCCCAGGCCGAGGGGCTCGAAATCGACTATCGCTGCGTCAGCGCCGAGGAAATCGCCGAGAGCCAACCCGAATCCTTCGATGTCGTCACCTGCATGGAAATGCTCGAGCATGTGCCAGAACCCGGCAAAGTGGTCGCGGCCTGTGCGCGCGCCCTGAAACCCGGCGGGCAGGCTTTCTTCTCGACCATCAACCGCACGCCCAAAGCCTTCCTGTTCGCCATCGTCGGCGGCGAATACATCCTGCGCCTGCTGCCGCGCGGCACGCACACCTACGCGAAATTGATTCGCCCGTCCGAACTTAAAGCATGGAACGCCCAAAACGGACTGGATTTTGTGCGCCTCGCCAGCCTGATGTACAATCCATTTACCCGCAAATTCAAGGTTGCACACAATAAAGAAGACGTAAACTACATGGCGCACTTCGCCAAGAAATAATCCCTGCCCGGAGGCCCGCCTTCATGAAACGATTTTTTGCCCTCTCCCGCACCACCCACGGCGTCTTGGATATTGCCGCGCCCGCTTTTATTGCCCTGCTCTGGCTGGGCGATTTTCCGCACTGGGGCATCATCCTGCTCTCGCTTTTCACCGCCTTTGCGGCTTATACCGCCATCTACGCCCTCAACGACCTGGTTGGCATTGCCGTAGACAGGGAGAAATTCAGCGGCGGGATTAACGCCGGATATTCGGTTGAAGCCTCCGACCTGCGCTACCCGCTGGCCCAGGATGCCCTCGACTATCGCAGCGGCATCGCCTGGTTTGCAGTCTGGTTCATCCTCTCGGCGATAGGCTGTTACCTGCTCAACCCGGTCATCGTCATCATCCTGGTTCTTGCGACAGTATTAGAGGCAATCTACTGCCTGCTGCTGAAAGTGACCTACTGGCGCACGCTGGTCAGTGGGCTGGTCAAGGCCAGCGGCCCAATTTCGGCCATCTTCGTCGTAGACAAAAACCCCGAACCGCTGTTCATCCTGCTCGTCCTGGCCTGGGTCATGTTCTGGGAAATCGGCGGCCAAAACGTCCCCGCCGACTGGAACGATGTGGCCGAGGACAGGCGCGTCCACGCCAGGACCATTCCCCTGCAATTCGGCAGCCAAAAAGCGGGGCTGATTGTGATAATCACCCTGTCACTGACGGTCGTTACCAGCCTGTTCCTGCCGATTATTTCACCCGCCGCGCTCGGCTGGCCCTACCTGCTTGCCAGCGGCCTGGCGGGAGTTTTGCTGCTCATCGTCCCGGCGATTGAACTGTACCGCAACCGTGAAGACGGACGCCAGGCGGCCAAATTGTTCGACCGGGCCAGTTATTATCCGCTGGCGCAGGCGCTCATCATCGCGGTGTTCGTCCTCATCCGCTAACCCGCGTCTGGCAATGTCCTCCAACCGGCGGAAAAACTTCCCGCGCCAGTTCTGGCTGATGTTCTGGGGGCTGTTGCTCAGCACCAGCGGCGCGAGTATGATTTGGCCGTTTTTGCTCATTTACATTACCGGCAAACTCGACCTGCCGCTGACAACTGCCAGCACGTTGATTACCATCAACGCCGTCAGCAGCGTCATTTCATCCTTCATCGCCGGGTCACTGGCCGACCGGCTAGGGCGCAAGGGGGTCATGGTGGTCAGCCTGCTGGCTGATGCGGCCCTGTTCGTCCTGATGATTCAGGCCAACGATTACCCCAGTTTTGCCATCCTGATGGCCGCGCGCGGATTTTCCAACCCGCTTTACCGGGTCAGCGCAGACGCCATGCTGGCAGACCTGATTCCTGAAGCAGACCGCCCCGAAGCCTACGCCTGGATTCGGATGGTCAGCAATGTCGGCATCGCCATCGGCCCGCTGATTGGCGGCTTCCTGGCGGCCACCTCCTACGACCTGGCGTTTTACGCCGCCGCCTTTGGCATGGGCATGTACGGCGTCCTGCTGGGGCTGTTCGCCCGTGAAACCCTGCAAAAGGACAGCGGCCCGGGCCTGCCCGCCCCAATCAACCGCTTCGACGGCTACGACAAAGTCCTCGGCGACATGGCGTTTACACCGGTCATAGGCACCATGATGTTTGGCTGGGTCACCGCCGTGCTGATGTGGATTATGATGCCGGTCTACGCCAATAGCAACTTCGGCCTGCCCGAAAACCTGTACGGCTGGATTCCGGCCACCAACGCCTTGCTGGTTGTCACCTTGCAAGTTTTGGTGACGCGACGAACACGCCGCTATGAAACCCGGCGCATGATATCGCTGGGAATGTTCTTTTACGCCATTGCCAATGGGCTGGTCGCGCTGGCAACCGGTTTCTGGGGTTTCTGGGTTGCGATGGTGGTGATGACCATCGGCGAATTAATCATCGTTCCGACCTCCAGCACCTATGTCGCCAACATCGCCCCCGCCGACATGCGCGGACGCTACATGAGCATCTACGGCCTGACCTGGTCCTTCGGGCAAATGTTCGGCCCGGTGCTGGGCGGGTTGCTGAACGACAACCTGGGCCCGCGCTTCATCTGGCTTGGCGGCCTGGCAATCGGCCTGGCCAGCGCCCTGGTTTTATACCTGCTCTCACGCCACAAACTGCCCGCCCGCTCTCCGGTAAGTTGATACTCCCCAAACCGGTTTGCGTACATCCAAATAATCATATTCTTTCCAACCCAAGGAGAACCCAATGACTTCTTCGATTAATGAACTCGTCCGCATGGGCGACCGCGAAGGCCTGAACGAAATCATGGACAACAACGACGACTGGATGACCCAGTTCGACGCCGCCGAGGCGCTGGTCAAGATGAGCGACCCGCGCGGGTTGGAATTCCTGCTCATCGCCCGCGAAAGCGAGGACGATGAAATTGCCGCCGTTGCCGAAGAATTATTGCAAAACCCGTCGGCGCGGCGCATGTTGGAGCAAATGGAAAATTCCAAAAAAGTCTTGCGCGCCGAACGAATCGAAAAAGCCAAACTGCGCCTGCAACAAAACAAGCCGGTCTTCGCCTACAAAGTCGTCTATGTTGCCTCCGGCGACATCATGCTCGAAGACCCGCTCGGCGAAGGCTACAGCATCGACGAACTGGAACAAGCCGGACTGGAAGGCTGGGAAGTGGTCAACATGATTCCGCGCCACAAGCGGGCGCTGGTCAGCGGCATCGACGACCATATTGTTGGGGCTTACTTTTTGCTGAAACGCGAAATCACGGCCTCTTCAGAACTGCCCGAATAAGCCTCTACACTTTCCCCCGTTTTTTCTCCCTGATGCGCCGGCGGCCCTGGCGCATCAGTTTTTCTATCCAACCTGCAAAGGGTTCAGCGGGCAAGGGGTCAAGCAGCGCCCATCCATCCAGACCGCGCGCCTGAAGCGCCTCGTTGGCCGCCGCAATGCCCGTCACCACCGCCCGCTCGAGAAAAAAGGACGGCGAAGGGTGGCGCACCCAGTCGCCCGCGCAAAACAGCCCGGGCCAGGGCGTCACCGTTCCCAAATGGCGGTCCGCCGGGCCGACAGCGGGCAGGGTGTGGGTCTGTTCGTTACGCTGCAAGTGCTGTCCAAGCCGCTCGCCGCGCAGTTCGGGCCAAACGCCGGTTACTTCCTGCAAGACGTGGGCTATCAGCACCGCATCAGGCAGGGCCAGCGTTTCGGGCGGGCCGTAAACATGAACCTCAATGGCGCTGCCGCCCGTCTCGCGCCCCCAGCGCATATATTGGTTATAAATCCGGTCGAGCCAGAAAAAGTTGTGGCCGGTAAATTCGCCGCTGAACATGCCCGCCTCGGCCCCGCATTTGGGTTTGGCGCTGAACCAAAAGCGCAAAACAGCGTTGGAGGTCGAGCGGGGGAAAAACAAGCGCCGATTACCCCCCTCTGTTCCCCCCATTTTCGACTGGGCTTCGTCGCAAATGGGGGGATGGCTGAAAGCCAGGGGGGTCAGGATTGATTCAGCCGCCCTCGACTCTACCGCCAAAATGACCTGCTCGGCAGCAAAAACCTGTTCGCCGCTATGGACAACCCAACCGGCGGATTCAACCGCAAGCCTGTCCACCGTTACGTCAAGCCGAATCTCACCTCCCAGCGCTTGCACGCGGCTGGCGAGCGGTTCCGCTATGGAGGCCCCGCCTTCGTCTGGCAGGTAGCTGAAGGCCCACGAGTCGCGCCGCAGCAAAGTGTAAAAACGCAAAAAGGCGAGAAAGCCCGATAACGGAACTTCCTCGGGCCGGGCCGCCAGCGCGTTGCGCGCCAGACCGAGGAACAAAGCCTTTAACGCCGGAGACCAGCGTCGGGTGAGTCCGCCGAGGGTCAGGCCTTCGAGCGGCTGGTTCTCGCCGATGGGGTCAACGCCCAGAGCGAAGACCAATCCGGCCCAGACATGAAAAAGCGAAAGCCAGTCGCGGATGTCGAGCATCCACAGGAAGCGCGGGTTGAGAAACAAGTTAAGGTAATGCAGCGGCGCGGGAATCGGACTGCGGCGGATGGCCTTGCCGACATTGGCGAAGCGGGTAAAACCGTGCCGGCGGTAGACCCAGGTTTCGTCCTCGGCGGGGACGAGCACCGGGCGCAGGTTGTGGCGCGCCAGCATGGCGTTGAAGTTGCGGTAAGGCGCCCAGATGCCGTGCACGCCGTGCTCCAACCGGAAGGTTGCGCCGTTAACGGTGGTTTCATCGCCCCCGGCCAGCCGCCCGCCAATCCTTTCAGCGGATTCGAGTACAAGCGGCTTGAGCCCGCGCTCGGCCAGGTGCAGGGCGGCGGTCAACCCGGCCAGACCTGCGCCGATGATGATTACATCGGTTTTTAAAACCCTATGACCGCTTTTTCGCTTCATAGTAATCGCGCATGGCCTGGGGCATGGAAACGCGCTCGCCATCGAACCGCTCGACCACGACCGGCTGGCCCGGGCTGACCCACCCTTCGCGCAAGACGCGGCAATACAGGCCGGGGCGTTCCGCCTTGCGGAAACGGGTCACAAAATGCGGGTCGCCCATGCGCCCGGCCAGGGTGCCGCAGGGAATGCGCGGGGAGGCGACCTGCAAGGTAACTTCGCCGACGTGCAGGATGTCGTCAACCGCAAATTCAGGGCTGGCCAGGCCTTCGATGGTCAGGTTTTCGCCAAAGGTGCCGGGCGACAGTTCACGTCCCAACTCTGCAGCCCACCAGTCATAATCATCCGTGCCATAGACATAGACCGCCTGCTCAGGGCCGCCATGATGTTTTTTATCGCCGATAAAATCGCCAGGGATTCCGGTGCGGGTGATTTCGACCGGACCAGCCACAGGCAATTTGAATATGCCGGTTTGTTCGGTTTTTTCCGGGCGCACGAGTGTCTGTTCCTGCCCGATGTTAATGCTGATGAGTTTCATAAGGTGTCTCCATAAAATAAATTTGGGTTTGGAAATCTCCACAACCCCGCAGTATCCTGCCAATCGAACAAGCCGAATTATAGCGGCCTTATGCGTTGGGCGCAGCCAAATATTTCCAGAGTATTGCCAGCATCAGTCCCAAATAGCCCAATATAACGGCATAGATGTGAAATGCAAATCGCCAGTCGGGGCCGGGGATGGCAAACTGTCCCAACAAAATCAGGACAGTGTAGACCAGCGCATAACGCAAGATGAAATTTTGCAAGGAACGCTTTTCGAGCAGGAACATCAGCGGGACAAGCGCCATGCAGGCCCAGTATGCGAACATGCCCACCTGGCTGGCATCCGGGTTGCCCCAGGGAGAATTGCCTATCAGGAACCATTCAACCATCAGGCCGCTCAAACCGAAAAAGCCGGTGTAAAACAGGATAAATTTTGGCCGGTTGCGCAAAACGGTCAACAACAGTCGAGTGACAAGATACACCCCGGTCATATACAGCGTGTTGAAAACCAGCGAACCGATAAAGTTGTCGAGGTCGTCACGCAGGAATACTGAAAACTGCCATTCGCCAATGGCAGCTGTCAGCAATCCGAGCAGAACAAACCGGGCAAAACGCATCGTTACGATGCAAGCGATTGGGAAATCATTTCCCGCAAGACAGGCAGGTCAACATCGGCCAGTTTTTTGAGATACAGGCATGAAACCCCGGTCTTGTGTTTGCCCAGTTGGGCCAGCAAATCATGGTATTTCGGGAAACCGTCCATGATGTAGAGCGTCAGGTTCTGTTTGCGCGGCGAAAACCCGACCTTGAACCAGTCGCCCTCGCGCCCGCTAGCATATTTATAGTGGACATCGCCAAACCCGACAATGCTCGCGCCCCACATCTTTGGCTCCAACCCGGTGATTTCAGACATCAGCGCCAACAGGGTGAAACCATCCTGTCGTTTTTGCTCATCTGTGATGCTGTTCAGGAAATCGTTTACGCTTACATCGGTTTTTTTGGTCTTATTCTCGGCCATATTCGCTCACTTTCGACAAAAAGCAAATTCGACAGAAATTATACAATAGGGAAATGTTATTCTGAACGTGTCATTGTTTCTTTGAATTTGCGCGCAAATTCCGCCGCTGTTTCGACCGGGGTTTCGCTCCCGCCAATTTCGCGCACGCAGGCTGAGCCGACAATGACACCATCGGCAAGATTCCCAACAGCGGCGGCCTGGTCGGGGGTGCTGATTCCAAAACCAACACAAACAGGAACGTTTGTATGCTGGCGTACGCGCCCGATAAGTTCTCCCAACCCGGTCGTAATGTCTTTACGCGCCCCGGTCACACCGGTGACGCTGACGAGGTAGATAAACCCCCGGGCGCTGCGGGCGATTTGTTCCATGCGTTCGTCGGAGGTGGTGGGGGCCAGCATGGTGATGAGAGGCGGTCGTAGGGGCGATTCGCGAATTGCCCCTACAAATTCATCGGATTCTTCGGGTGGCAAGTCGGGGATGATGAATCCGTCGGCCCCGGCTGCGGTTGCATCGCGAATGAATTTTTCGAGGCCGTAGGCGAGCATGGGATTATAGTAACCCATCAGGATGAGGGGAATGTCAACGCCTCGGCGGCGCAATTCGGCGACTGTTTCGATGACTTGCCTGGTGGTCACGCCCATCTCTAACGCGGTTTGGGTCGCCTTCTGGATGACCGGCCCATCGGCCAGCGGGTCAGAAAAGGACAGGCCGACCTCAATTAAATCTGCACCGTTTTTGGCAAGGGCTTCCAACACGTCAATGGACGTGGGGATATCAGGGTAGCCAACGGGGTAGTAGGGCATGAAGATGGGTTTGTTCTGGAAGGCGTTTTCTAGTCGGTTCATGGGTGCTCCATTTGTTGATTTTTAGTGCAACAACAAGACAGAGAATAGGATAGTGATATAACAGGTGTATGAAAACGCCAATTTTTGTCCGAGATTTGACAGTAGAAGAGCAAGCAAGGCTAAAGATAGGCCTACGATCGAAAGATCGGTTT
>Ga0208244_100451_pt1 | contig 40141 bp, 36 predicted proteins | sample SubbioCR12Aug_5A_FD_184828 | JGI IMG/M metagenome (GOLD analysis project Ga0208244, IMG submission 184828) | Serpentinite rock and fluid subsurface biosphere microbial communities from McLaughlin Reserve, California, USA - CR12Aug_5A (SPAdes) | ecosystem: Environmental > Terrestrial > Deep...
TATGCCTGAAAAGCTTTCTTCAGAGGGGATAAAACCAACGATCCCCTGGCTCTATGATTTTAAACTCGATTTCCGGTTTAAGTAGAAGCCGCCAATGTAAAATAAATTGCACCTTTAAAATCTCTGCGCAGGCGGGAATCCAGAGAGGTTTTTTAAAGAAACTGGATTCCTGCTTTCGCAGGAATGACATTTTAGAGGTATCCTATGGTCATTGTTTGGTATTTGGTTATTTTACATATCATCTTTTCCCAAAAATCATGGCGAGCAGGGCCATTCTCACATAGACGCCATTTTTCATTTGCCGGAAGTAAGCGGCTCCGGGATAGGCATCCACATCAGGGTGAATCTCATCCACCCTCGGCAGAGGATGAAGGATAGTAATTTTCTTCTTTAATTTATCGAGGAAGGGTCGGTCAATGATAAAACTGCCCTTTACCTTCTCGTATTCCGAGAGGTCAGCGAACCTCTCCTTCTGGATTCGGGTCATATAGATGAGATGGCTTGCACGGGCGGCCTCCATCATGTCCCCTGTTTCAACGATCTTCACTCCCTTTCCTCTTAAATTTGAAGTGATTTCCTCCGGCATTCTAAGTAAATCCGGCGAAACGAAGTAGAGTTTCGACTGAAAAAGGGATAAAACCTCAACCAGGGCATGAACCGTTCTTCCATTTTTAAGGTCTCCGACCAATGAAATTGTTAAGTTTTTAAGAGAACCCAGTTCTTTCTGGATGGTATAGACATCAAGAAGCGCCTGAGTGGGATGCTGGCCTGCTCCATCTCCGGCATTGATCACGGGGATTGGGGTCGCATCCGCCGCTTCTTTGGCCGATCCGGTGCGCGGATGTCGAAGCACAATCACATTGGCATATTGAGAAACGGTCCTGATGGTATCGACCAGAGTTTCACCCTTTGCCACAGATGAGCTTTCAACCGATCCCATGCTGATCACACCACCCCCGAGTCTTTGCATGGCTGCCTCAAAAGAGAGCCGTGTGCGAGTGCTGGGTTCATAAAAGAGGGTCGCGATGATCTTTCCTTTTAAAAGAGGCAGACCATCTTTCTTCTTCAGCTCTTTCTCAAACCCTGAAGCCACCTTCAGGATGGCATCGATATCTTTTTTCGAAAATTGATTTCCATGGAGAATGTCTTTTCCTTTTAGGCTGACCATCTTTTCCTCCTTTAAATAATTCGAAATCCGAATCTCGTGCTTCGAATTTATAATTTAACTTTTTTGATCTTCGTAGGAAGAAACTTCCCCTCTCCAGGTCTTCCCTTCCCCTCTCCGTCTTCAATCAATATCTTTCCTCTCTGCATCACAAGAACCAGTTTCCCTTTGCATCTCCTGCCTTCATAAAGCGTGTAAGGGGCTCCTGAGTGCTGGGTCTGATGTTGGATGGTATGGGTCTTTTTTGGGTCAAAGAGGATTAGATCGGCATCGGCATCTTTCTGAATCGTTCCCTTCTTCGGATAGAGGCCAAAGATTTTAGCAGGGTTCTCCGAAAATAGTTGAACGCATCGGGTTGGTGTAATTCTTCCTTTATTAACACCTTCGTCGTAAGTGACGGTGAACATTGTCTCAGTCTGTGGAGAGCCATAGGGAGATTCAAAAAAGGGATCATCCATTTTTTTCGCCTTTGGAGCGTGATCGCTTGCCACAGTATCTATGATGCCTTGCTGGATCGCCTTCCACAGGGCGAGCCGGTCTTTTTCTGTTCGGAGAGGGGGACCAATCTTTGCCAGGGGCCCTAACTTTTGAAGTTTGGCATCGGTCATCGTTAAATATTGGGGGCAGGTCTCAACATAGATGGTCTGCCCCTCTGCCCTTGCCTGCTGGAGAGGGACTACACCCCTCGCCGTACTCAGATGGACGATGTAAAGAGGGCAGTGAGTGACCGCCGCAATGGACATCGCCCTGAAGATCGCCTCTGCCTCCAGATAATCAGGCCTCGTTTTCAAAAAAACCGTCTTCTGATCCTCTCCTCTCTTCAAAGACCGGTCCTCCAGATAGTCCGTCACCAGACCATTCTCTGCGTGGACCATGGCCATGCCGCCACATTCTGCAATCAGGTCCATAGCGGCGGCGAGGTGATAATCATCGGTCATCCACTTCAATTTGGCATAGGCCATGAACATCTTAAATGAAGAGATGCCGAGTTCGAAGGCCTTGGGGATCTCTTCGATTTGAGAGGCTGGATCGAAGAGTGATCCATGTATTCCAAAATCGAGAAAGGACTTTCTAGAGCCTTCTTCCTGATATTTCTTGATCGTGTCGATCAGTTTCATTCCAGGTTTTGCATAGGCGAAATGGATGAGGGTTGTCACGCCACCGTGGGCAGCAGTCAGGGAGAGGCCTCCCATATCATCCTCATAGACAGGATGGACATGGACATCGATCACACCCGGCATGACATATTTGCCCGAGGCATCGATAATCCGTCCTGCTTCTTCTCTTTTTATTCCAGGTTCGACCCTGACAATCTTCTCCCCTTTGATGGCAACATCCGCCTTACGGATTCCAGAACCAGAAACGACAAGGCCCTTCTGAATCAGGATGTCATATTTCCTCTCCATACCCCTCACCCCTCACGCTATTCTGATCAGCTCCATCAATTTATATCCTTGGATTTACCTTAACATTGTAAAAAAATGAGCTAAACGGACATGGGTGAACCGTTCGGAAAGGCTTCGGGGCGAACCTTCAGGCCGAAGGGCACTCGCGTATCTAACCCCTACTGGAATTCACCTTTGGTGAAGTCCGGCGATTCCCTTAAAACATCCGATTAACCGCCATTCGAAGCCTTGGAGAGCGGTTTACCCGTGGCCGTTTATGCAACTGCAAGGTTTACACAAGGGTTCGAGGATTCGAGGGTCCGAGGGTTCAAGGTTTTATCTTTGAGATTCTCACTTGAACCCTTGACCGCTGACCCCTTGGACCCATTTCTTTACATCACCAGCGCCATCAGCGCCTTCTGGGTATGGAGCCGGTTCTCTGCCTGATCGAAGATGACGCTGTTCTTTGAATCGGCCACCTCATCCGTCACCTCTTCTCCCCGATGAGCCGGCAGGCAGTGCATAAAAATATAGTCCTCTTTGGCTCCCTTGACCAACCTGGAATTGACCTGATAGGGTTTCAGAATCTTCACCCTCTCCGAATGCTCTTTCTCCTTGCCCATGCTGGCCCAGACATCGGTGTAGATGACATCCGCTCCTTTGACCGCTTCCTTCGGGTCATTCGTTACCTTCACTTCCGATCCGCTTTTTTTAGCTTCTTTCTTTCCCAGTGACACCACTTTCGAATCGGGTTCATACCCCTTCGGGCAGGCGAGGATAATATTCATTCCCACCTTTGAACAGCCCTCGATCAGGGAATGGGCAACATTATTGCCGTCTCCCACATAGGCCAGTTTCAATCCTTCAAGCCGTCCCTTCTTCTCATAGACGGTGAACAGATCGGCAAGCCCCTGGCAGGGATGGGAAAAATCAGAGAGGCCGTTGATCACGGGGACTTTTGAGTGTTCAATGAGATCAAGGATCGTCTGATGAGCAAAGACTCTCGCCATAATCCCGTTCACATAACGGGAAAGCGTCCGGGCTGTGTCTCCGATCGTTTCTCCCCTGCCTAATTGTAAATCGGTCGAACTCAAATAGAGGGCATAACCTCCAAGCTGCCACATCCCGACTTCGAAAGAAACACGGGTTCGTGTGGAAGGCTTCTCAAAGATCATGGCCAGGGTCTTTCCTTTGAGCACAGGATGTTCCTGCCCACGAATGAGTTGAAGTTTCAATAACTCCGATGTCTTCAGAATCTGTTCGATCTCCTCTCTTGTCAGGTCATTCAGAGTGGCCAATGATTTTCCTTTCATCTGAACTGCCATCTTATACCTCCTATTCTCTTTAACTTTGGCTAAACGTTTTCAATTTAACAGTCCTCTTGAATAATTGCAAGAACATACCGCTGTTGATAAATCTGTTGATAAATCTTGACTTCCCGTTTAACATTTGATACTTTTCAAATTGTTCGATTCCTAATGTCAAGGAGGTGAGGGTGATGTCGAATGTGGTCGGAATCATTGCAGGGGTCGTGGTCGCCATCCTGGGAGTCCTTCTGCTGGTCTGCTGGTGGCCAATGTTTGCCGCCGTCTTTAAAGGAATTTTTCCCATCCTTTTGATCTTGATCGGCCTTGGTGTCCTCATCTATTACATCAGTGAGATCAAATCAAAATTGGATCTTAAAAAGGAAGATACCCCTCCCGAAACGAAATAGCACCCGTTGTAGATGTTGCAACTGGAGAGTTTATGGATGGGATAGGATGGAAAAAAAAGATAGAGAGGATGCCGAGGCTTATAAGTGACCAGGGTTAGACCCTGATCGTTTCCCCATCCTTTAATAGTCGGAGACGCTTCACCCCAAGCCCGAGGAGCTCTTGCTTGATGGTTTTAAAATATTGGGGTTTCAGGTGAGTCACATAAATTTTCCCAGGAAGGGGATCCATCTTGGCAAGCTCCTTCTTCAAAAGCCCAGGAGTTAAATGCCCTGTTTTAAGAGCCAGCCCCTCCATCCTTTCCGGAAATGAAACTTCGATGATCAGGCAATCAATCCTTTTGCCTTTTAATTTCTCCCAGGTCGAACCCGTTGGACCTGTATCGCCCGTATAAAAGACCTTCTTTCTCTTTTCGCTCTCAATGAGATACCCTGCCGCAGGAACAGAGTGGTGAACCCGATAGGGGGTGACCGTGTAACCATCGACCTTAATGGACCGATTGGGTTTCAGGTCGATGAATCCGACCACTCCATTCCCGATATTTGGAATGGCAGTAAAATCGGGCCAGATCGAATTATTCAGGATATTCTTCTGAATCGCTCTCACGACTTGCGGAATAGCGATGATATTCACTCTATGCCAGATATTGCTAACAATGATATTGTCTAAAAGGAATGGTATACCGATGACGTGATCGAGATGGGCATGGGTGATAAAGATGTACTCAATCCTCCTCTGTCCTCTGAAATCCAGCGATTTGGTCAGACTCCCCGCATCAAACAGGATCTTATCATCCAAAAGGAAGCCGGAGGGTTTACGTCCTGGAAACTCTCCGCCCGAACATCCCAATACCTTAATTCTCATGGTGATTCTCCTCGACGATTGGTGGAGATCAACGCCCTTTTATCAACAAATTATAGGGAAACCTGCCTGCCTGTCAATAAAAAAATAGGGGCCACACTTTCTGCAACCCCTATCTCGTCATTGGTAGCGGGGGGTAGATTTGAACTACCGACCTTCGGGTTATGAGCCCGACGAGCTACCGGACTGCTCCACCCCGCGATCTTGGCTAACACTAATCCATCCTTACCAATTTGTCAAGCATTGAACCATCTCTTGCGCCTCAGAAATCTCAGGATCGGAAGGGTTGACATCCCCTCCCCTCTTTCTTAGAATAGACTGAAGATGAAAAAAACGACCTACCTCTATATCCTGAAGGAGATTTTTCCGATCTTTCTCATCGGCCTGATGACCTTCACTGTGATCCTCCTGATGGATAAGATTCTAAAACTGATTGAACTGATTGTGACGAGAGGGGTGAGTCTTTCACAGATTCTCATGCTCCTCCTTTTCATCTCACCCTCGTTCCTCATCTTCACCATTCCGATGGCCTTCCTCCTGGGCATCCTCCTCTCCTTCGGAAGGCTTTCAGGCGACAGCGAAATCACCGCCTTTAAAGCCTCCGGAATAAGTCTTTATCAGCTCTATCTTCCCGTTCTCCTTTTTTCTGTCGGGACCTATCTGCTTACCACCTTCCTGGTCATCTATGGCCTCCCATGGGGAAACCGCGGATTCAAGGCAACGCTCTATCTGATGGCTCAATCCAAGGCGGATATTGAAATCAAAGAACGGGTCTTCAACGATGTCTTTGATGGATTTGTCCTCTATGTCGATAAAGTTCCAATCCAAGGGAAGAAGATGGAGAGCATTCTCATCTATGATGAGCGGGATAAGGAGAAGGTCAATACCATCTTTGCCAAGGAGGGTTTTCTTGTCAGCAATCCGAAGTCCCAGGAGGTCATCCTCCGGCTCCTCATCGGAGATATCCACCGCTTTGAACCCCGGACGAATATCTATCAAAAAATGCAATTTGACACCTATGACCTCAAGCTCGAACTGGCAAAGACTTTTGCTGCAAGGGGAAGGAAATTGAGAGATCATGAGATGTCAATCGATGATATCAGGGAAAAGATGGAAACAAGAAAATCGCTTGGCCAGGATATTACCTCCCAGGAGGTTGAACTCCATAAACGATACGCTATCCCCTTCTCCTGTCTTGTCTTCGGCCTGCTCGGAGTTCCGCTGGGAATTCAGCCCCGTCGTTCAGGAAGGTCCTACGGATTTGTTCTCAGTCTTCTCATTCTTCTGGTCTATTACATTTCTCTTACTGCATCAGAAATCCTGGCCATCAGAAAAACCATACCACCTTTTTTATCCGGGTGGGCTCCCAACTTCTTATTCGGAGTCTTTGGAATCTATCTCCTTATCAAGGCCTCAAAGGAATCTCCGTTTAAACCCCTGGCCTGGATGACAGAGGCATTCGATTTCATTCAGAGCAAGTGGAAAGGGCTTTTCGAAGATGTTTGAAAGCTATTGGGTTCTGCACCGTTACGTCATCCGTGAATATTTGAAGGTTTTTTTTCTCAGCCTGAGCGGTTTGATCCTCATCTATATTGTCGTCCTCTTCTTTCAGAAGGTGGATACCTTCATCAAATATCAAGCCCCGTTTTTGTTGATCTTTGAATATCTCCTTTATAAGATTCCAGAGGTTATCTTTCAATGGACGCTTCCTTATGCGGTTCTGCTCTCCACCCTTCTAACATTAGGGACTCTCTCCCGTCACAGTGAGATTACCGCCATGAAGGCCGGAGGCGTCAGCCTCTATCGGATTACGATTCCTTTGTTTGCCATCGCGCTCCTCATCAGTTTCCTCTCCTTTCTTGGCAACGAATATATGGTTCCAATGGCAAATAAGGAAGCGGAATATCTTCTCTCCGTAAAAGTAAGGAAAAAGGAACCCGCTGGTTTTTTTAAAAATTACAAAATCTGGTACCATGGTGATCAGGGAATTTATAATATTCAATTACTTGACGAGAAAGAAAAAAAACTAAAGGGTTTCACCCTCTACCAGTTTGATGACCAATTTCGTTGCACCCGCCGGATCGATGCGCGAGAAGCTATGTGGATAGATGGAAAATGGAAATTTCATCAGGGAGCAATCCGGGAATTTGGAGACGGTGGCTCTATCCGAACAACTCTCTTTCGGGAAACGTGGGTCACTCTGTCTGAAAACTGGGAATCCTTTCTTCAAGTTGAACACAAGTCCAGAGAGTTGAGTTATACCGAACTTCGCAACTATATCCAGAAAATTCAGACGTCAGGTTATGACGCTACCCGATATCTCACCGATCTCTATGCCAAGCTTTCCTATCCGTTTTTAAACCTGATCATGGTCCTGATCGGTATTCCATTTGCCCTGAAAACCGGTCGATCAGGAGGGGTGGCATTAAGTATCGGAATCAGCGTCATGATCGGATTTACTTATGGGGTGATCTTCTATGTCTTTCTCTCCTCCGGAAAATCAGGGGTTCTTCCTCCTTTTCTCGCCGCCTGGACCCCAACCCTCCTCTTTGGTCTCGCCGGAATCTTTACCCTGACGAGCATCCGACAATAATTTAAATCCGAAGCACGAAATCCGAATATCGAAACAATCTCAAATGTTAGAATTCCAAATGTTCAAAACAAAAAGTTTAAAATTTGGGGTTTGAACATTCGGATTTGTTTCGAATTTCGGCATTCGAATTTCGAGTTTCCCTCGACAAAGTCGAGGGTTAGGGATTGGCTAACAGGTTGAAAAAGATGTTGATCTCACGGAAGGTGTCAGTTAAAAAAAGGATACCGATAACAATTAAGAAAACCCCGCTGACGAGTGTAATCCATCTCATATAACGCTTGATCCTGTCAAAAGCCGAGAGAAACGAATTAAAAGCCAGGGAGGAGAGAAAAAAAGGAATTCCAAGCCCTATCGAATAAACGGCCAACAGCAGAATACCAGTGGTGAAACTCTTAGCGGTGCTTGCATAAATGAGAATGGTGGAGAGAATGGGACCAATGCAGGGAGTCCATCCTGCCGCAAAGACAATTCCTACGAGGAAAGAGCCCAGATAGCCCAGGGGCTTTTTCCGCATTTCGAATCGTTTCTCCATCTGCAAGAAGGGGATGTTGATGATCCCGGTGAAATGAATTCCCAGAACGATGATGAGCACCCCTCCCACCTTCATGATCCAGGATTGATATTCGACCAACACTTGTCCCAGATAAGAGGCGGAGGCTCCCATCAGGATAAAGACCGTTGAAAACCCCGCGATGAAGAGAAAGGAATGTAGAATGGTCGCCCACCGGACTTTTGATTTGGCTTTTTCGTCGGTCAGATCTTTAAAGGAGACTCCGGTGATGTAAGTGATATAAGAAGGGACGAGTGGCAGGACACAGGGTGAGACGAAGGAGAGGAGTCCCGCGGTAAAAGCGATCAGGGTTGAAACGTCCTGTTGGGGGTTCATAAAGGTTTGCTATATTTATACAATAATTGGAAAGAAAAAGATACTACTTTCTTTGCAAATCATCATGCCCTGGGGGCACCCACGAATGTTGAAAATGATAACTACGAACGAATTTCACGAATAAGCCCTATTCGTGTCATTTGTTGTTATTCGTGCTATTCGTTTCTATTTTCTGAGCAAATTCGTTGACAATGAAGGGATACAATGGTAAATAATTATAAAATTGTTTAACGGTAACGATACCCGTATCGTTAATAGCAGGTTACGTCTATCGTGTTTAATTCTTTTAAACGTAACCGTGACCGATAACCGAAACGGGCTCCGTAGCCTTAACCGAAAGACGATTCTCCATCAACTTAAAATCCAGGGAGGTAAGTTATGGCTATTCTTGATGTCAGTGTCGTTCCCATTGGAACATCGGGCACGAGCCTCAGCCCTTATGTGGCGGAATGCGTGAGAATTTTGCAGAAGGAAAAGAAGGTCAAGCACGAACTCACCTCAATGGGATCCAATCTCGAAGGCGATCTGAAGGACCTGATGCGAGTGGTGATGAAAATGCATGAGGCTCCTTTCAAAAAGGGAAGCAAACGGGTGTTGACCACCATCAGGATTGACGACCGCCGGGACAAGAAAGGGACGATGGAGGGAAAGAAAAAGGCAGTTGAAGTCAAATTAAAGAAAAAATAGGGTTTTATCGTCCATCGTGCATGGTTCGTGTTTTTTTTAAAAGGAGGCAACGATGAAGATCAAATGGTATGGTCATGCGGCCTTTTTAATCACCTCTGATCAGGGAGTCAAAATCATCCTCGATCCTTATGAACCGGGAGCCTTTGGGGGCCAGCTTTCCTACGGGAAGATAAGTGACCTGGCGGATATCGTCCTTACCAGTCACGATCATGCCGACCACAACGATACAAAAAGCCTTCCGGGGTCTCCACAGGTGGTTAAGGGAAGCGGTTCAAAGACGAGCAAAGGGATTTCGTTCAAAGGGATCTCCTCCTATCACGACCCCTCCAAAGGAAGCGAACGGGGAACGAACACCATCTTTAACCTTCAAGTCGACGGAATTCAGATCTGCCACCTGGGTGATCTGGGACACGTCCTGAGTGAAAAGGAACTAAAAGAGATTGGCCCTGTGGATATTCTTCTCATTCCTGTGGGTGGATTTTTTACGATCGATGCCAAAGAGGCGACTCATGTGGCTGATCAGATCAAACCCAAAGTCCTCATCCCCATGCACTTCAAAACGGAGAAGTGCGGATTTCCCATTGCGCCGGTTGAAGACTTTGTCAAGGGAAAACCTGCCCTGAAACGGCCCGGAACCAGCGAAGCAACCTTTGACAAAGCATCTCTTCCGCAGAAGATGGAGATCATCATCCTGGAGCACGCCCTCTGAAACTATGGATAAGCTACGCCTCAATCTTCTTCTCACCGCAGAGGAGATCGCCTCAATCGTAAAAAATTTGGCAGACCAGATTTCCCGGGATTATGTCGAAAGGGAACTGATCCTGGTCTGTATTCTGAGGGGAGCCTTCATGTTCCTTTCAGATTTGATCCGTTATCTTCGGATTTCGGTGAAGGTCGATTTTGTCAGACTGGCCAGCTATGGCGCCGGGACAAAGACTTCCGGACTCGTGGAGATCACCAAGGATATTGAAACCCCGATCGAGGGGAAGGATGTGCTCATCATTGAGGATATTGTGGATAGCGGCCGAACCCTTCAATTCTTGAAAGAACGATTGGAACTCTCTCATCCACGTTCCGTAAAAATCTGTACCCTGTTGAACAAGAAATCCCGAAGAGAAGTGGAGATAGAGGCCGACTACGTGGGAAAAGAGATTGAGAATGTCTTTGTCGTAGGCTATGGCATTGACTTCAACGAATCCTATCGCAACCTTCCTGAAATCTATTATGTCATGCCTTCCGAACAGGAAAAGGAAAAAGGTTGAATTGTTTTCTATTTTTTATTTTTTAAAATCTGCACTCCGCACTCCGCAATCCCAAATGGCATGGATCCTCCTCTGTATCTTTCTATTCTTGGTTGCAATTCAGAGCCCTGTTCTCCCCCAACCACGGTCTCCCGATGCGGAGGATTCACTTCTCTTCAGAGAAGGCGAAATCCTCCTTTCAAGGGGAGAGACCGAAAAAGCCCTGTGGCGTTTCAAGAGGTTGATCACTGAACATCCCCGGAGCCCTCTTTTAAACGAAGCCAGATTCAGGATGGCCACCTGCTACACTCAACTGAAGAGACACAGGGATGCCATTCGAACTCTCAATGATCTGCTTCCCACCTTTCTTGCCCCGCAGAGATTGATTCAGGTTCTTACCCTTCTCGGTGATAGTCACCTCGAATTGAAAGACCGGACCAATGCTTTATTGTGGTATGGAAAGGGCCTTCTCGTCACAGGACAATCCCATGAAGAACAAAAAAAGAAGATCAGAGCAATGATCGATACCTTTGATACCGAAGAGGAATTGAACCAGGTGGAGTCAACTCACCGGGGCGCCTATGCCGGAGGTTATGCCAAACTGAAGTTGGCCCAGATGGCAAAAAAATGGGGCTATGATCCAATCGCCAGAAAGATGTTAAATGAACTGGAGAAGGAGTACCCTGGAATGGACTACGTTGGCCAGGCCAAAGAGGTCTCCCAATCGATCCCTATCCCCAAAAAATCAAAATACTTAGTCGGGATTATCCTGCCTCTGAGCGGAATCCAGAAGCCCTTCGGCGAGAAGGCATTGCAGGGAATTCGGCTGGCCTTAAAAGAGAAGGAATCACTGGATAAGACTCCTCTTATCTCTCTGGTGGTGCGTGATTCCAAGGGAAGTCCATCAGAAGCTGAAAAGGCAGTGGAGGAACTGGCGAAAACAGAAAAGGTGTTAGCTATCATCGGACCTCTCCTCAGCGCAACAGTGGACAGGGCGGCAAGAAAAGCTCAACAATTAAAAGTTCCTCTCATCAGCCTTTCTCAAAAGGAACCCGCTTCCGTAAAAGGAGAATTTATCTTTCAGAATTCACTGACTCCACCGGATCAAGTTCAAAGACTTGTGGCTTTTGCCGTCAGGGAACTGGAGCTTCGCACCTTTGCCGTTTTTTACCCCAACTCGCCCTATGGATTCCATTTCAAGAATCTCTTTAATCAGGAGGTTTCCCGGATGGGCGGTAAGGTTTTAGGCACGGTGGTCTATCAGGAGGAACAGACCGATTTCCGCCAGGAGATCAAAGGTTTTTTTAAGGTGGAGACCATCCAGAAGCAGGAGGGAACAAAGAGAAAGGAGGAGGAATTTAAACAGGGCCTCTCCGTGGATGGACTCTTTATCCCGGACACACATGATCGCGTGGGCACAATCCTTTCTCAGATGGCGTACTACGATATTAAGGGAACCACCTTTTTGGGAACAAATGCATGGAATGGCCCGGGCCTCATCACCCTTTCAGGGAAAGGAGCCGAAGGCGCCATTTTCGTGGACGCCTTTTCAAAAACCCTCCACGTCAAGAATTTTGTCGAAGAATTTCAAAAAGAGTACAATCGTGAACCAGAAACCCTTGAGGCGATCTGTTACGATGGAGCAAGGTTCCTGATGGAGATCCTCCAATCCAAATCGCCCTCTTCTCCTTCTGAATTGAAGGAAGAGCTTCGCAAATTTCCCCTCTTTCAGGGGGTTTCAGGTCTAAAAGGGTTTAGAGAAGATGGGAAGGCCATTCGAGCCCTCTCCATTTTGAGAGTGAAAAACGGCCAGATCGAACACTTCTCGCCTTAATTCCCCTCGTCCCCCTCAACCAATTGAGTAATTGAGTGGGGTCACCCATTTATCCTCTAAATTACTTATAACGCTCCAGATACCGTTCCAATCGGTTCATCCCCTCCACAATATTCTCCATTGAATTGGCGTAGCAGAATCGGAGGTATCCCTCTGCGTTCGTCCCGAAATCAATGCCAGGCGCCACACCTACCTTGGCTTCCTGTAAGATGTCAAAAGCCAAACGGTAGGAGTCCTTTGAAAACCGTTTGGCATTGGCTAATATATAGAAGGCCCCCGTCGGCTCAACCGTAATTCCAAACCCTAATTCTTTCAACCTTGGAATCAGGAAACGCCTCCGTTGATCATAGGTCTCTCTCATCTTCTTGACATCCTTCTCCGCCTTTTTCAGGCCCGCCAGGGCCGCCCATTGGGAAAAGGAGCTGGCGGAGATGAAGAGGTTCTGCTGGATTTTTTGCATCGGCCGGATAAATTCTTTCGGTGCAATCAGATATCCCAGCCTCCATCCGGTCATCGCATAGAGCTTTGAAAACCCATTGATGACAAAGGCCCGGTCCGTGAATTCAAGAATGGAATGCTCCTCGCTTTCATAGACCAGTCCATGGTAGATTTCGTCGGAGATGATATAAGGAGAAAATTGGGCAATCCTTTTCATCCTCTCCCCGGACATAATGTTTCCGGTTGGATTGGAAGGAGAATTAATCATAATTCCTTTGACTTTCGGGCTCAGTTTCTCCCCGATCATCTCCGGAAGATACTGAAACCCCTCCTCCTCTAAAACCTCGACAAAGATTGGAACCCCATCCACAAAACGGATGATATTGGGATAGCACGGGTAATACGGATTGGAGAGAATGACCTCATCCCCGGCATCCAGTAAAGCCGAAAAGAGGAGAACCATCGCTGGAGAGGTCCCTGAAGCCACCAGGATCTGTTCGGGTGATATTTTTACTCGATACTTCTTCCAGTAATCCTCTGCGATGGCTTCTCTTAACTCGATGAGGCCCATGCTGTGTGTGTAATGAGTCTTCCCATCGCAGATCGCCCGATAGCCCGCTTCATTGATACATTCCGGAGTGTCGAAGTCCGGCTCCCCCACTTCGAGATGGATGATAGGCTCTCCTCTTCTCTCCAGTTCCTGCGCTTTCTCCAGGACATCCATCACAATGAATGGCGGAATCTCCTGCGCCTTTTTCGAAATCATCTTTTACTCCTTACCTGACTACTGGTCACTGATCACTGATTACTGTTCACTGATTACTGTTCCCTCTTGACTGATATCCGTATCGAATCTCCCTTCCGCAACTTCAACTCCTTCTCGGCGCTCCCTTCCCTGACAGCAATTTCTAAACATCCCCCGCTTCCGAAGAGGGCGATCAGTTCGTTCTTCTTCCCTTCCCAGTATCCATCTTTTAAACCTTTGATGATTCCTTTCCCAGCCTTGATCAGAAATGGTCGGCCTTGGATAAATTGGGAGAATCCTTCCCGGCGGATATTGGTAATAAGATTCCCGAAGGAATCGATATGGATCACCTCGCCAATCAAGTTCATTCCTCTCACGATCGGTTCTGGAAAGTTTAGGGTTTTCAATGAATCGATCCTTCTTCCAAAAACCTTGGGTGAAATACCAAGGGTTAAATGACCTGCTACAGGTGCAAAGATATCCCTTCCATGAAAGGTTTGACTAATTTCTGGGAGAAAGAAACGCTTTTCGGTCAGGACATAGGTCTCTCGTATTTTCTCTTTCCGGAGGACAAGGCTGAAGAGGCCGTTGTCAGGGCCTACAAAGAAGAAATGATCCGTTACAATCAGAATTGGGGCCCTTGCTCCCCCTACCCCCGGGTCCACCACAGCCAGATGGATTGTCCCTTCAGGAAAGTAAGAGAAGGCATTAGCAAGAACGAAGGCTCCCGCCATGATGTCCTGGGGGTGAATGTGATGACTGATATCCACTACCTTACAGCGTGGATTGATCCCCAGGATCACCCCTTTCATCGAGGCAACATAATAATCCTTTGTCCCGAAATCGGTGAGCAAGGTGACGATGGGGTCTCTCATGGCCTTCATTTCGTTTTCAGCTTTCTCAGGCTTTTTATGAAGGGTTTTCGAAGAATTCCTTTTTCAGTGATGATGGCTTCAATGAGTGAATGCGGGGTGACATCAAAGGCGGGATTGTATACTTTAACCCCTCCCGGAGCGATTCGTCTTCCAACGATATGAGTAACCTCTTCCCCTGCCCTCTCTTCAATTGGAATGTCCCTCCCCGAGAAGAGGCCGAAGTCAAAGGTGGAAGTCGGAGCCGCCACATAAAAAGGGATCCGATGCCAGTTCGCAAGCACGGCAAGGCTGTAAGTTCCTATCTTATTGGCTGTATCGCCGTTTCGGGCAATTCTGTCCGCCCCGACCAAAACGAGATTAATCTTCCCCTTCTCCATCAGCCAACCGGCCATGTTGTCTGTGATCACGGTGCAGGGAATCTTTTCCTGAATCAGTTCCCAGGCCGTTAATCTCGCTCCCTGGAGCAAGGGTCTGGTCTCATCTACATAGACATGAAATCTCTTCCCCTCAGCCCAGGCTGCCCGGATCACCCCCAGGGCTGTCCCATAGCCGGCGGTAGCCAGGCCGCCGGCATTGCAATGGGTGAGCACCCCGCTGCCATTTTGAATGAGGATCTTCCCATTCTCTCCAATCTTTCGGTTGACCTTCAGGTCTTCCGCGTAGATCCGGAGAGCTTCTTTTTCCAATCTTGATTTTAAACCCTCCACACCTTCAGATTGAAATTGATCGAGCATTGCCCTCATTCGTTCGATGGCCCAGAAGAGGTTGACGGCAGTGGGTCTGGTCTCCCCCATCAGATGGCAGACCTTTTCCACTTTTCTTCTAAAAATCTCTGGGCGGTTGGATCGGATTTTCTTTGCAGCCAGGGCAATTCCCATGGCTGCGGCAACGCCGATCGCCGGCGCACCCCGAATGGCCATGTTCCGTATGGCTTGTGCTACGGAAGAGGCATCCCGGCAATTGAGGTAACGGACCTCTTGAGGAAGCTTCCTCTGATCAAGAAGCCTTATATGGTCACCTTTCCACTCGATGGTTTTGAATTTCATATTGTGATTACACCTATGACCAAGGGCCGATTACGCAGATTTCTACTCAACCTCAACCTTAACCTCAGCCTTTTAGTTTCTTCCGGAGCAGCTCATTGACCAGTTTTGGGTTGGCTTTTCCTTTTGTCTCCTTCATCACCTCGCCCACGAGGAAGCCGAAGACCTTTTCCTTTCCATTCCGGTAGTCTTCCACCAGTTTCGGGTTGGCCTGAATCACTTTTTCGATCACCCGATCGATCTCACCTGTGTCAAGGATCTGGACCCATCCTTTTTCCTTGACGATCTCCGCAGGCGTGAGGCCAGTCCGGTACATCTCCTCAAAAACATCTTTTGCAATCTTTCCGCTGATCGTTCCATCTTTTAACATATGGAGCATTTCCGCCAGATGTTTTGGCGTGACACGGCATTGATCGATTTCCCTTTCATCCCGCTTCAACTCTCTGAGAAGGTCTCCCATCATCCAGTTGCTCACCGTTTTCGGTTCAGGAAAGATAGAAACACAGTCCTCAAAATAGTTGGCCATCGCCTTTGTGGAGGTTAGAATCTCGGCATCGTATTCGGGAATCTTATAATCCTGCACAAATCTTTCCTTCTTCTGGTCAGGTAATTCCGGAAGGCTCTCTCGTATCTCTTCGATCCATTTCTCATCGATCCTCAGGGGAACGAGGTCCGGATCGGGGAAATACCGGTAGTCGTGAGCCTCCTCTTTCCCTCTCATCGAAATGGTAATGTTCTGGTCTGTGTCCCAGAGCCTTGTCTCCTGGACAACCCTTTCCCCATCTTGCAAAGCTCCTATCTGACGCTTGATCTCATACTCCAGCGCCTTTTCTACATGACGGAAGGAGTTCATATTTTTCAATTCGGTCCTCGTCCCAAATTCGGTCTGGCCTTTAGGACGGACCGAAACATTGGCGTCGCACCGAAACGTCCCCTTCTCCATATCCCCTGTGCAAACCTCCAGGTACTGAAGAATGGCCCGAAGCCTCCTCAGGTATTCGCCTGCCTCCTGGGGCGAACGGATATCGGGTCCACTCACAATTTCAACGAGAGGAACGCCGGTTCGGTTGAAATCGACATAACTGAATGGCGCTGTTTCAGGCGTCTCACCATGCTTTAACTTCCCCGCATCCTCCTCCATATGGATTCGAATGATACCGATCCGTTTCTTCTCTCCTTGAATCCTGATCTCAATAAACCCGTGTTCCGCGAGAGGATATTCATACATCGAAATCTGATAACCTTTGGGAAGATCCGGATAGAAATAGTTCTTCCGGGCAAATACGCTATGGGGGGCAATCCGGCAGTGGGTAGCCAGACCTAGCTTAATCGCAAATTCGACAGCCTTCCGGTTGATAACCGGAAGAGATCCGGGCTGACCCGTGCAGACCGGACAGGCCTGGCTGTTGGGCTCTTCCCCAAATGCAGTGGAACAGCCGCAAAATATTTTTGATCGGGTCAGGAGTTGGGCATGGACTTCCAGCCCAATGACAGGTTCATATTCCACAGAAGTCTCCTTTCTCTAAATTTTCCCTAAAATTATAATAAACACCGCTCCTTGTCAAATTGAGAGCTCTGAAAAACTACTTTTCGCTCTCTGATTACACACCTGCCTGCTGGTAGGCAGGGATTTCAAAAAAATGATTCCACAGATTTTTCTTTTTTTATCAATGCATTTCTAATCTGTGTAATCGGTCCCTAATCGATGTAATCAGAGATTTCTGGACTTTTTCGGAAATCTCAAATTTCAGAATTGACAAACCAGCGGGATTCCTTTACTTTAAACCCGATGTTGAAAAAGGTCCCGATCCCATCTTCCTTCTCCATTACTGAAAAAGGAAAGACCTGTCTTCTCCTCTACAAAGATTATAAGGAAAGCCTTCTTCGTCAGGGAATCGAAGACCTCAACACGTTCTTTAAAATCCATCTACCGACAACTAAATATTTAAACGGCAGAACTCCTCACCCCTCCATACCCATCCAAACCGGAAGGAGAATGGTGGTGCGTAAATATTCCCATGGCGGCCTCTTAAGGTTTTTCAATCGAGACCTCTTCCTTTTCGGGGCAAGGTCCTTCAAAGAACTTTCTTTGACCGAAGAGATTCGATCCTCAGGTATTCCAACGATTCAACCCATCGGTGCGATTCATCAAATTATTTTCTGGCCATTCTACCGGGCCTATCTCCTCACCCTGGAGATTCTACATGCTAAAAATCTGATCCAGTATTTTCAGGAACATGGATCCCCCCCTTCTCGCGAACCCCCCATCCATAAACGGAAAACAATCCGGGCCGCAGGCGCTCTCCTTCGACAATTTCACCAGAAAGGTTTTTACCACCGAGACCTTCAGCTTAAAAACCTTTTGGTGGTCGGAGATCAGGTTTTAATCATCGACTTTGACCGGTCCTGTCGGAAAAAAGCTCTTTCCGTTAGAGATAGGGTGAAAAACCTTCTCCGCCTCAATCGTTCCGTTGAAAAGTGGAAACGCTTCGGCCTGCCTGTCACAAGGACAGACCGCTGGCGTTTTTTCATGGCATATGCGGGGGGGGACCAGGAAATCCTAAGAGCAGTACGAAAAGCCCTCCGGACATACTCCGTGCATCTTTTTTTTCATCGAATTGGCTGGATGATCGAAAAAATAGTAAGGAGTTCGTAGTTCGGAGTTCGGAGCAAACCGCCTTGCCTACGAACTCCGAGCTCCTTACTCCGAACTAATTTCTTTGAAGAAATTTCTGAGCGGTTGGGTAAGAAGATTGGCCTGATAAGAGTAGAAGTGGTCTGCTCCCTGAATGAGAGCTAACGATTTGGGTTCATCGAGCTGTTGATACCAGTCTTCCAATCGAAGGACAGGGCACCATTCGTCCTTATCACCGACAACAATGAGTTTATTTTTCCTATACCCTTTTAAAAAATTAAAATCGTACATCTCCAGCGGCGGAGAGATAGCGACGACTCCTTTGATTCGCTTATCTTTGATAGCCACAGGGATGCCTGTGCATGCTCCGAAGGAGTACCCCAGAAGCAAAAGCGGAAGATCTGGGTTTTTCTGTTTTGAATGGAAGAATTCAATGGCGGACGCCACATCGTCCATCTCCCCGATACCTTCGCCATAGGATCCTCCGCTATCCCCCACTCCCCTGAAGTTAAACCGTAGGGTTGAGAACCCTTCTTGTTGGGCTGCCCCAAGAGCCGTGGTGATGACACGGTTATGCATATTTCCGCCATGTTGGGGATGGGGATGGCAAAGGACTACCCCTCCTTTAACAGAAAGGACCTCGTTCATGCTCAGGAGGCCCTCCAGTTGAATTCCTCCGGTTGGGAAGAAAACTTTTTCTTCTTTCATCTTTATAAACTAAACCTCTTCTCCTTTTGTCTTCTTCTTTGGTATTTTCTCGCCAGATTCGATCTGCTCATCAATCTTTTCTCCCACCCATTCCAAAAAACTTCTCAAAATTTCCAAAAACCGGACTTCAAACCGTGTGACATCCTTGCTCTCGATCCGCTGGTTGAGATCCTTCAACCAGCCGTCCACTTTCGTCTTCAACTGTTTCATCAGTTGGGTATAGTGGGAATCCAGCTCTTCTTTTCCCGTATTCTGTGCCCATGCTGTCCCCAAGTGAAGATTCTTAAGCCCCCCTTTTTCAGCAATAGAGAGGGGGTTTAAGAATAATCCTAATAGAAGGATGAAAGGAAGCGGTGAAAGATAATTCGTCCTTTTTCTCATAAAAACCTCTCTTCAAATGGAGAATGATAGCTAATGGTGGGCGATGCGGGAGTTGAACCCACGGCCTTTGGTTCCGGAGACCAACGCTCTATCCAACTGAGCTAATCGCCCTTTAAGATTTTTATTACCACAATTGATTGGAAACTGTCAATTTTTTTTGGGTTCAATTTTTCTATTGACATCAAGGGATTTAATTTTATAGGATGATGGACAATTTAATGCTCCCCTCTTCATAAGGATGGAAATATTTCTTCCAAATTAAGAGTCAATGACATCTGGTTGAGTTTTGGAGGCGTCTCTGCCCTCTCGGGCGTCAGCTTCGATGTGAGAGAGGCTGAGATGCTTGCCGTTATCGGACCCAACGGCGCTGGGAAAACCAGCATCCTCAATTGCATCAACGGATTTTATCGGCCTCAAAAAGGAGAGTTGGTCTTTGAAGGGCAGAACATCTATCACCTTCCTCCCCACCGAATCGCACGCCTGGGCATTGGCCGAACCTTCCAGAACATTGAGCTCTTCACCGGACTTTCGGTCTTGGACAATCTGATGGCAGCCAGGCATCTCCATTTGAAGCGAGGCGCTTTGGCCGGCGCTATATATTTTGGCCCTGCCCGCAGAGAAGAGATCCGGCACCGAGAAGTCGTCGAAGATATCATCGATCTTCTTGAAATGGAGCCATACCGAAAGAAAACGGTGGGGCTCCTCCCCTACGGTGTTCGAAAGCGGGTGGAATTAGGAAGGGCTCTTGCCCTCGAACCCAAACTCCTCCTGCTCGATGAACCTATGGCTGGGATGAACCTCGAAGAGAAAGAGGATATGGCCCGGTTCATTATTGACATCCATGAACTTAAGGGGATCCCCATTGTCTTAGTGGAACATGACATGGAAGTAGTGATGGATATTGCGGAAAGGCTGATCGTCCTCGACTTCGGAAAGAAGATTGCCGAAGGAAGCCCGGAGGAGATCAGGCAAAACAAGCTGGTGATCCGAGCCTATTTAGGAGAAGAGACGCCTGAGAGCGAGAGCCATGACTGAAAACACCCTCCCGAAGCTTTTAAAAAAGAATGCCGATAAGTATGGCGACCGAAAGGTTGCCATGAGGGTGAAGGACCGCGGCATCTGGCAGTCCTTTACCTGGAAGGATTATTACGAGAACGTTAAATATTTTGCGCTTGGCCTAATCTCTCTCGGGATGAAAAGAGGAGATAAGGTTTCCATCCTTGGCGAGAATAAACCTGAAATCTTCTGGGCGGAATTAGGGTGTCAAGCGGCGGGCGGAACAATGGTGGGGATCTTTACGGATTGCACACCCCCGGAAGTCAAATTTTTTGTGACAGATTCGGATTCGACCTTTGTCGTCACCCACGATCAGGAACAAGTGGACAAACTTCTCCAGATTAAGGACGATCTCCCTCTGGTAAAAAAAGTGATCTACTGGGATCCGAAAGGATTATGGAATTATGATGATCCGATCCTGACCAGTTTCACGGAGATGATCGATCTGGGCAAGAGGTATGGGAAGGACCATCCCGGTCTAATTGAGGAAAGTATTAAAAACGGAAAGGGAGAGGAGATCGCCCTGATCTGCTATACTTCTGGGACCACGGGCTTACCCAAAGGAGCCATGATCAGTCATGGGGGGCTGGTGGCTATTGCTCAAGCATGGCAGGATGTCGATCATTGGTCTGAACAGGATCGGTATGTCTCATTTATTCCCCCGGGCTGGATTGCCGAGCAGGCCGTCGGGGTCGCAGGCCAACTGGTATCGGGAATGGAGGTCAATTTTCCTGAAGAGCCTGAGACCGTCCAGGAAAATATCCGGGAGATTGGCCCCTCCATCCTCTTCTTCGCTCCACGCCTATGGGAGAATATCAACAGGATGATTCAGGCCAAGATTACTGACACGTCGGCCCTGAGGAGATGGATTTACAGACTTTTTTTGCCCGTAGGATATAGAGCAGCCGAATATCGTTCCTCCCGAAAAGGACCGGGGCTGTTTTTAGATATCCTGTATCCTGTAGCCCATTGGACCCTTTTCCGTCCCCTGAAGGACCGTGTGGGGCTCTCTCAAATCCGGTGCGCGTATACCGCAGGCAGCGCCGTCAGTCCTGACATCCTCAACTATTTTCAAGCGATCGGAGTCAACATCAAACAACTCTACGGTGGATCGGAACAGGGATTGGTCACCATCCATCTTGACGGCCAAATCAAATACGAGACCTGCGGCCCTCCCATGCCAGGAGTGGAAATCAGCCTCTCCCCTGAAGGAGAGATCATGGTGAAAGGTGAGAACATCTTCTCAGGATATTATAAAAACCTTGAGGCCACACAGGAGAAGATTCGCAATGGCTGGTATTACACGGGGGATTTCGGTTACATCGACGAAGACCGCCATCTTGTCGTCCTTGACCGAATGGAGGATCTTAAAGAGTTAAGGGGTGGGCGGAAATTTTCCCCCCAGTTTGCTGAAATCCGGTTGAGATTCTGCCCTTATATCAAAGACGCCCTGGTGGTCGGAGGCGAAGATAAAGATTTGGTTACAGCCATCATCAATATCGATCTTGATAATGTCAGCCGGTGGGCAGAAGCCAGGCGTATCCCTTACACCACCTTCACCGACCTCTCACAGAAACCCGAAGTGATCGAATTGATCAAAAAGGATATTCAGCGGATTAATAAATTTCTTCCGGAGTGGTCCAGGATCCGTAAATTTGTTAACCTGTACAGGGAATTTGATGCTGATGAGGCCGAACTGACGCGAACCAGAAAATTGCGGAGAACGTTCGTTGAAAGCCGTTATAGCGATTTAATCACAGCCCTCTATGGAAAAGACCGGGAGTATCATGTGGAAGCCTCCGTGACTTATCGGGATGGCCGAAAAGGAGTGGTCAAAACATCGATCTACATCAATGAGATAGTGGAGACTCAATGAAGGAATAACCACTCCCCCCCTCTTTGGCAAAGAGGGGTATGGGGAGATTTTCCGAACATATTTTTAAAATCCCCCTTTATCCCCCTTTGCCAAAGGGGGATAAAAGACATAAGTGAGAGATGACGTGAAAGAATTTCTTCAACTTGCCATTCCTGGATTGATGGTCGGTAGCCTCTATGCCCTGGTGGCTGCCGCAATCGTCCTGGTCTATAAATCGACCCGTGTGGTCAGTTTAGCCCATGGCCAACTCTTGGCTTTTGGTGGGCTTTTCTTCTGGATCGGTCTTGTCGCCTTAAAGCTGCCCCTTCCTCTGAGTATCCTGATGGCATTGGTTTGTTCAATTCTAATGGGTTGGCTTGTGGAACGAATCACCCTGCGTCCCCTCATCGGGCAACCATTGATTTCTGCCTTCCTGATGACCTTTGCCGTCTTCATGGCTCTGGATGGAGTCTTTCAACTCATCCTCAAGGGTGAATCAAAAACCTATGCCACTCTTTTATCACTCGGTGAGTTCGAAATATCAGGGGTGCCCATCCGGGTTGTGCAGTTGATCAGTTTTGGTGTGGTCCTGTTAGTTTTTCTCTCCTTGGCCCTCTTCTTTCGATTCACAAAAACAGGTCTGGGGATGCGAGCCACGGCCGAGGACCATCAGCTCTCCCAGAGCACGGGGATCAATGTCAGGACGATCTTCTCCATCATCTGGATCATTTCTGCCATCGTCGCTTCAATTGCGGGTATGGGGACAGCCTATGTGATGGATATTCATTTTCCACTCCCCTATATCGGCATCAAGGGATTGATCGTTGCCCTCTTCGGGGGCTTGGATTCACTTCCAGGCGCCCTTTTGGCAGGACTAATACTCGGTGTGCTCGAAAACTTGTTCGCAGGTTATCTCGATCCATTGGTCGGGGGGGGCTTGAAGGATGTTGCGGCCTACGTGCTGCTTCTCATTATTTTGCTGGTAAAACCCTATGGTCTCTTCGGGTTGAAGAGAATAGAAAGAGTGTAGTGGGAAATATCGAAATCCCTGCCTGCGGCAGGCAGGCGAAATTCGAATTTCGAAACAAATTTTACATGACGAATACATCACCCTTGCTTACCGGGATGCAGTCGCGAACGATGAAAAATGATTTATAATACCACCTTAGAGGTGTCATTCCCGCGAAAGCGGGAATCCAGGTAAAAAGACTGGATTCCGGATCAAGTCCGGAATGACGAAGATTGGTAAATTCTTAACCGTTTTATTCGTTAATGGTTTTGAATTTTGGTCATTTGAAATTGTTTCGAGTTTCGATATTCGGATTTCGGATTTAAGGGGTTAAAGGATGCGACCTTGCGGAACTTTTGATGAACGCTACAGCCAGGATATGGCGATTTTCAGGATCAAGAGGCATTGGGTGGCCTTGATCGGAGCGTTAATTTTTCTATACACCTTTCCTCTCTATGGGTCCTACTATTTTATCAGTCTGCTCAACAGCATCAGCATTACGGTCATTATTGTTCTTGGCCTTCAACTGGTCAGCGGTTACTGTGGCCAGATCTCTTTCGGTCAGGCCGCCTTCATGGCTGTCGGCGCTTATACTTCAGCCATTCTTACTGGAAAGTTTGGACTTTCCTTCTTTATTGCACTTCCCATTTCAGGGATTGTAGCAGGTTTGATTGGATTGGGTGGGGGTGCTCCTTCCCTTCGCATCAAGGGCTTTTACCTCGCCATGGCGACAATTGCTATCCATTTTGTGATCATGTGGTTGATCCCTCACCTCGATATCACAGGAAAGACTCAGGGGCTCCATCCCCCCCCCCCACAAATCGGGAGTTATGTTTTTGACAGCGACGAGAAGATTTACTACATCATCATCACCGTAATGCTGCTGATGACCTTTGGAGCCCGGAATATGGTCCGAACCCGTGTCGGCAGAGCCTTCGTGGCCATCCGTGATAACGATTTGGCGGCTGAGGTAATGGGAATCGAACTCTATCGCTATAAACTGCTTGCCTTCTTCATCTCCTGCTTTTATGCGGGCATTGCCGGCTCTTTATGGGCCCACTGGATCCAGATGGTTCACCCTGAACAATTTACACTGCTTCATGCTCTGAATTACATCGGGATGCTCATCGTTGGGGGTGGAGGAAGCATTCCAGGAGTCTTTTTCGGTGTCATTTTCCTTCGCCTTCTGGAAGAGGGAGTGATGTTTGCCGCACCGCTTCTGGCTTCTGCCTTCCCCTGGATAGGAATTCATCCGGCGGCTTCCATGAGCGTTTCAGTATTCGGTGTGGTCCTCATCCTTTTTTTGATCTTTGAGCCGAGAGGACTGGCCCATCGTTGGGAAATTTTTAAAGCCTCTTATCGGCTCTATCCGTTTTCACATTAACCTCCCTACTCCCCCCTTTAGAAAAGGGGGGTTGGGGGGATTGGAAGGAGGTGATATCAAAAAGTTCAAATGGCAAAATCCAAATGTCAAATTAATGACAAATGACTTAATGTTAAAATATTTTTGGGATAAATTTTGTCTTTTGAGCTTTGGATTTCATTTGAACGTTGAACTTTGACATTTGGCATTTGACTCACTGATTGATCAAATCAATAAGGGATATACAAGAAAGGAGGCAATGAAGATGAAAAAGATTTTTTTAGCAATCGTTTGTCTTACTTTTCTTTTTGTGATCGGGGTGACCCCGGGTTACGCCCAAAAGGAAGTCGCTTACCTAAGTCTGGCTGATTACACCGGTGCCATAGCAGGCCTCAATGTCCCGGCGGATATGGGCTGTGAGGACTACATCAAAGACTTGAATGCCAGAGGCGGTGTGGACGGTGTAAAAGTAAAGTTTATCGGTGTAGACACCCGATACGATGTCGCCAGAGGAGTTTCCGCCTACAAAAGGTACCGTACGGAGCCCAAACTTTTGGTGGTCAATGCCATTGGCACCCCTATCGGGAAGGCCGTCGCACCCCTGACGACAAAAGATAAGTTAATCACACTCGTTCCAGGAGATGGCGAATTTCAGGCTAATCTTGGTAGGATCTTTGCTTGGGGTCCAACCTACCAGGACGCTTTTGCTGCCACCGTTGACTGGCTTCTTGCAGATTGGAAGAAGAAGGGGAAAACAGGAATGCCCAAGCTCGGTTTCATCTCATGGGATAGCGCTTATGGCAGGGAACCTCTCCGAGGCGGAAAAGAGTATGCTGAGAAGATGGGGGTGGCTATGGCTCCGCCTGAGTTTTTCCCGGCAGGATCACTGGACCATACCGTATATCTCAACCGATTGGCGAAAGCAGAGGTCAATTATATATTCGTCGGCGGAGTTGATCCCACACCGACTAATGTGATTCGAGATGCCCATAAATTGGGTTTAACCAAAACCATCCAGTTCTTCTGTGACTATTGGGGTCCTACCTCCCTCGGTACCCGACTCCATCCTGAAGCCCTGGAAGGGGTGGTGATGGGTTCTTACTATCTCCGTGGAGACGATGCCAGAAAACATCCGCTTGCAAACCTTTGGACGAAGTATGGGCGAGGAAAATTGGAAGATATGAACGAGGTCTATACGATTGGGATGTCCTGGGCAATAACTTTTGAGGCGGCTCTAAAGAATGCCTTAAAACAGGTCGGCTATAAGAAGCTGGATGGTGAAGCTATCTTTCAGGCCTACCAAAACCTCACCGGTGTGCAGAGAGCCGGACTTCAAGGACCCTGTGCCTATAGCCCAACTTCACGGAGAGGTAGTCTGGAGATCAAATTTTATCAGGTTCGAGCAGGAAAGGTTGTCTCCATATCGGATTGGATAAAGGCTCCTGACGCTGTATCCCTTCACAAATTTTAGAGATGCGATTACAGTGATTAAAAAAAGATTACACAGATTTAGTAACAAGATTAAATAGATTTAAAAAAGGATTACACAGATTTTTTGAATTCTCGATGAATTTCAAATCCGTGTAATCAGTTCCTAATCGTTGTAATCAGAGATTTCTGGGCTTTTCAGAAATCTCAAGAGAGGAGGGAAAATCGATGAACTCTTTCAGAAAGATAATGATTGTTCTCAGCCTTTTAATATTCCTTTTGCCTTTCATGGCTTGTAGCACTCTGTTTCCACCTCCAAAACCAAAAGCTACGGTGGCCGTCACTCCTGCGCAGGTAGAATTGGCATTCCCGGGCATCTTGAGGGTGCCTATCGTTTTCACGGGTACGGGGTGGAAACCCAAAGAGATGGTGGTGGTGGATATGGTTCTCCCTCCGGGGGTGCAAATGCAAGGGGTCAAACCCGGAGAGGATGTCGGGATCGCCTATGGGGAGGCAGATGACGCAGGCAATTTCAAAGGAGAGGTTCCTGCCAGCGCAAAATTGAACACCTTCTTTCGGGTGGGATACACTCTTATTCTGTCTATTGATCCAAAAACCCTGAATCCCATTCCTCCTGGAGTTTATACGATAAAAGCATCAGGAACGGACTCTGGAGCTTTGGCAACCACGACATTGGAGTTTGTGGCACCCATCAAGAAATAGGAAATTCTTAAGTTCAAATGTCAAAGTTGAAATTTCAAATGAAATTTAAAGCTCAAATGACAAAGTTTATCTAAAAAAGTTTTAACATTCAGTCATTTGACATTCATTTGACATTTGGATTTTGAAATTTGACATTGGTTTATTGATGCTTCGTCTCAACAATATCGAAGTCATTTACAGCAATGTGATCCTGGTCCTGAAAGGGGTCTCCCTTGAAGTGCCTGACGGGAAAATCATCTCATTATTGGGCGCCAATGGCGCAGGGAAGACGACTACCCTGAAATCCATTTCAGGAGTCCTCTATACGGAATTGGGTGAAGTCACGGATGGAAGCATTGAGTTTGACGGGGTGAGGATTGACGGTAAGGCGCCGGAAGAGATCGTTCAGATGGGAATTGTTCAGGTGATGGAAGGCCGCCGCCTGTTTGAACATCTCACCGTGGAGGAAAATCTCTGGGTGGGAGCCTATGCCCGAAACGATAAAGAGGCAATTCTAAAAGACCTCCATTTGGTCTACCACTACTTCCCGAGGCTTAAAGACCTGCGAAGACAGGTGAGCGGCTATCTCTCCGGCGGAGAGAGGCAGATGCTGGTTATGGGACGCGCCCTCATGTCTCATCCAAAGGTAATGCTTCTCGATGAGCCCTCTCTCGGGCTTAGCCCCCTTCTCGTCAGAGACATTTTTGAAGTCATTAAAAAGATCAATCGAGAGGAAAAGACGTCTATCCTCCTGGTGGAGCAGAACGCGAATATCGCCCTTTCCATATCAGATTTTGGCTACATCATGGAGAACGGCCGGGTTGTTTTAGATGGTCCCTCCCCTAAACTGAAGGAGAACGAGGATATCAAGGAGTTCTATCTCGGCCTCAGCCAGGTCGGAAAACGGAAAAGCTTTCGGGAGGTGAAACACTACCGAAGAAGAAAGAGATGGCTGTCTTAAAGGTATATAAATTCGAATATCGAAGCACGAAATTCGAAACAAATCCAAATTTCAAATGTTTTAAATTTAAAAAATCACATATAAAAGAAAAAGTTTGGGTCATTTGAGATTCGAATTTTGGTCATTGTTTCGGATTTCGACATTCGTAATTCGGATTTTTCATTCGCTTGTCGATGATTAAACCGGCTCCAATACAATTGTGATCTTGCCGTCGGGAAGGGTGAAGGGCGAGGCCTTCATCTTCATCCCCACCTTGATTTTTTTGACATCCATTTTGGGAATCCAGCCCATTACAGGCAATCCCTTCCCCGCTTCAATGATGCCGACCGGACAGGGCTCAAATTGAAGGCTCGAGAATGGCATCAGGGGTTGTCGGACAGCAAAATGTTCCGGAGGGACGTGAATTTTTGTAAAGGTGAGAAGTTTGCCCTCGGCTTTGATCTCTTTCCACTCCATGTCGCTTGCCATGCAAGCGGAGCAATCGGCCTGGGGCGGATAATACTGTTTCCCGCACTTTTTGCAGAGAGTGGACATGATCTTTCCCCCTGCCAAATCATCCGCAAACCGGTTCACCTTTGTCTGGCTGATGAAAAGAGAAAAATTCTTAAACTCCATTTTATTGCCTCCTGAAGATATGAATGAATGACACCTGTCCGGATCCGCCCACATTGTGCGTCAGGCCGACCTCCGGATCCTTCACCTGTCTCGGGCCTGCTTCTCCTCTTAACTGCTTCGTAATTTCGACGGCCATGGAAACGCCCGTGGCTCCGAGAGGATGGCCTTTTGACTTCAATCCTCCGTCCACATTGACCGGAATTCGACCTTCCACATAGGTCTCCTTCGCCTCAATCAACTTCCCTCCCTCTCCCTTTTCACAGAAACCGAGGTCTTCATAAGCCACCACTTCCGCAATCGTAAAACAGTCGTGGACCGTGGCGACATCGATATCCGAGGGCCCCACTCCCGCCATCTTATAAGCGGCTCTGGCTGCCTCGCGAGTGGCCTGAAGAGAGGTTAAGGATTTCCTGTCACCAAGCCTCATCGCATCCGTCCCGCAACCCAGGCCTGCAACCCAGACCGGTTTCTTCGAAATCGCCTTTGCCTTTTCTTCCGAAGCAAGGAGGATGGCGGCTGCCCCATCAGTGATCAGACTGCAATCATAAAGCTTGAGCGGATAGGCAACGGTAAAGGAGGTGACCGCCTTCTCCAGCGTGATCTCCTTCTGCATCTGTGCATAGGGATTGAGGCTTCCATAATAGTGATTCTTGACCGCTACTCTGGCTAACTGCTCTTCCGTCGTTCCATACTCGGCCATATGGGCATTGGCGATCATGGCGTAGTAACCCGGAAAGGTCGTTCCGAAGGGATACTCCCAGGTCGCATCGCCTGCACGGCCCATGATCTCTGTGGCTGTGCTCGTGGGAACCTCTGTCATCTTCTCTACACCGACCACTAAAACTACATCCGCCAAGCCGGAAGCGATATTTGCCCACCCTGTTCTTAAGGCAGCGCTCCCCGTGGCACATGCGGCTTCCACTCGAAAATTGGGTTTGGGATGAAAACCGATGTAGTCATGGACCTGAGCAGAGGGTTGAATGCCGAAAGAGAATTCATCCCCTGCCACACCGGTCACCATGCTGTCCACTTCTTTTAAAGTGATCCTGGAGTCATCCAGGCAGGCCTTCACCGCCTCGAAGACAAGCTCTCTGAGAGAAGCATCTGATCTGACCCCAAACTTCCCATGTCCGATTCCAACAATGCCTACTTTTCTCATCTCCACTCTATCCTTTCTTTCCGATCACCGTTCTTGGTGCAAAAGAAGCCTGAAAGTTTTGGACGTTAGTCTTTTGCACCGTGTTATATGAAGTTGCGCCCCATTTCACTCATCCGTGTGAAAGCGACCATAAATCCTTTACCAGGAATTGCTGAAAGTAGAATATCTGCTCACGTAGTCTTGCGTTGGTAGTCATTTCTGGCCTGGGATCGACGTAATAAACCCCATCAAGTTTGTTCAATGCCACCGTATAACCCAAGAAGTGATTGCTCTTGAAGGTCGTGTTAACCCCGAAAATGCTATTCCCTTTTTTAGCACGTTGAACGTCGTGAAGGAAGATAGCGATCACCGGTATATCTCTTCCCAGGAGTTTGGTCAGCAAATACTTGTCAAGAAAGACCTTGTCTATCCTGTCTTTGCTTGTCGTCTTTACTGAACCGACAACTTCTGAAACGTTTATGAACTTCGTTTCTGAAGTAATAATAGCTTTATTACAAGAAAATACTAAATCCAGCTCGTAGGACATCTCGTAACCAGGAAAGCCTGGTATCGGAATGTTTATGGTCCGGGGTTCGCACTCTATACCTACTTCCTGGATAATCAGCTTAACGAGTGTCTCGAAGAGTTGTCCCACTCGCTTCCTGGATTGGTTGGGGTTGTCGAACGAGTCACCTATGCAACCGATAGCCTGCTGGATAGTGTAGACGATTTTATTAATCTCTTTCGATTCTACGTATCGCTTCCAATCCTTTTTCTCAATAGCTGCTTCCTGGTGCTCCTTCAGATCAGCGAGAAGAGCCATAAACATTTCAAAGGCATTCTTAAAATCTTTGATCGATTCTATGAACAAATTAGCATTTAGGGGTCGAGTAATCTTGTGGCCATACACTTCGCCATATTGATAAAAGAAGTAGTTGGACTGAGAGGGCGAGACGATTCGTATGGGACGTGTTTTTCCCATGAACACAAGGAATTCTTTACAGATTTTAGAATAGTCGGCCAGCGCCTTGAATGCCGACTTGTCCTGGACACCTTCTTGAAGGTCCCCCAATGTTACTTTCTTCATCGAATTGATCGCCTGCGCTCAGCGTTCAAAAAGTCGTACTCGATCCATTTTTCCACTGGCCAATTTTCTACCAGTTCAATTCTTCGCACTGCCCATTGACAATACTCAATGGAAATATCACACCCCTTCCACCTTCGTTTTAGCTGCTCTGCAATTACAGCGGTTGTTCCTGATCCCAAAAAAGGATCAATTACCAGATCACCAGGATTGGACGATGCTAAGACAATTCTTCTTAGTAGTTCCTCCGGTTTTTGAGTAGGATGGGGAGTCTTTTCATGCATCCCATTGCATGTCGTAGGTATCTCCACGACATCCCTTGGTTTGGCCCCCTTTGGATGTGGACGCCAAAGATGATTCTTGTTTTTGTCATTTTTCCCGTTCTTTCCATACTGGCTTGTATCAGCCTGCGGATGGTCTGGATACTTCATGGTGTGCCTGCCGTAAGGAATTCTCACATGGTCAATATTGAAAGTAAATTGTTTCCTTTTCCTGAAGTGCAATATACTTTCATGTGAACGTCCCCAGTCATTACCTAAGTTGGCTTTATTCTCGTAGTGCCAAACTATCCAACGGCAACCCTGGAAGAAACGAGAAGCTGGAAGTTTCAGATCAGCCAAAATTTCTGAGAAACCACAGATGTAAAGCGTTCCTGTTGTCTTTAAAACTCTCGCAGCCTGTTCTACCCATTGAAGCGTCCAGGCGACGTACTCTTCCTGAGACCTAAAATTGTCCCATTCTGCCTTTTTTAGGTTATAAGGTGGATCTGCAAAAACGAGTTCAACCGATTCGCTCGGAAGCGAACGTAGCCAAGTAATCGCATCTCCAACCCAGATTTCGCCGTTAGGATGATCATAGAAGAGAGTGGGGACTTCTGGTTTGAATTGCGTAGGATCTGTTTGAGCAAACGATCCTTTAAGCACTGGTTGGCCAAAGAAACTGAGAATCTTTTTATTGCGGGCGTAATCCGCTGATGGTTCTCGTATCTCAATCATGACTTCTTGCTTTCGCTCTCTCTTTTTGCTCATCTTGGCTTTCTCTTACCTTGTATTGTAATCCGTTCGGGGCGCGATTTCACATAACTCACGGATATCTGCACCATCCATGTGGTTCAAAGATCACTTCCCGTATAACTCCTTCACCTTTGGCCGGTCTATCGAACCATCTGCCTTCTTGGGAAGCGAGTCGACAAACTGAACATAACCCGGTTTTTTATATCGTGCGATTCTTCCTCCGACGAAATCGATCAGCTCCTTTTCCGTCAGTTTCGCATTCGGTTTTAAGACACAGATGGCCTTGATACCCTCACCAAATTTAGGGTCGGGCACTCCGATGACTGAAACTTCACTGACGCAAGGATGTTCAAGGATAACCTTCTCCACTTCGATGGGATAGACATTCTCGCCGCCGGGTTTGATCAGCTCCTTTTCGGCCTTTCTGCCCGCAAACCAGAGAAATCCGTCTTCATCAAGACGGCCCGCATCACCGGTGTGATGCCAGCCATCCCGGAAAGTGTGCCGCGTCAGCTCTTCTTCTCCCCAGTAACCGTGAAAGATCATGGGGCTCTGAAGCAAGATCTCCCCCACTTTTCCCGTTTCAACCTCCTGATCAAATTCATCTATAATCTTCACATTAATCAGGGGACTCGGTTTCCCTGCGCACCCGGGTCTTTCCCTGTTTGCGCAGACGCAGGTCAAGCCCATTGTCTCCGTCTGGCCATAGATCAGCCAGAACTGGCCTTGACCCAGGCTTTCAAACCTCTTGACTGTTTCTGGCAATTCGATGCCCAGCACATGTTTTATTGAGGAGAGGCTGTACTCCCCTTTTGCCGCCTCGTCGAGCAACTGGAGTAGAATGGGAGGAAAGTCTCCAATAACAGTTACTTTCTCTTCGTGGATTGTCTTTAAGGCAACCTTCGGATCATATTTTGACATGATCAGGTTTCTTCCTCCCACATGCATAATGGTCAGGGCTGCCATCATTCCCGCAATGTGAAATAGAGGAAGAATGTTGAGATAGGAATCCTCAGGAGAAAGGCCGAACAGTCCGATGCCCTGAATGGAACAGGCGATGAGATTATGATGGCTGATGATGGCGCCGCGGGGTTTCCCCTGTACGGCGGCGGTATGCATGATGATATAGGGATCGTCGCCGCCGAGGTCAATGATGGGTGCGGGTTGGCCCTTCAGGAGTGAATCGAAAGGCGTGTAGGCCCCTCCCCCCGGGCCAAAGGTCACAAACTCTTTTAATGATGGGCAGTCCCCACGAAGGTCGGAGATCATCTTTTCAAAATCCGGGTCGACAAAGACCATGACGGGTTGGGTGTTGGTAAGGTTATAGCCGACTTCGTCAGCGGTCAGGCGAAAATTGATGGGCACCATGATGGCCCCGAGAGCGGCAATGCCGCCCATCAGCGTTAAATATTGAGGATAATTCTTTGCCAGCACCGCAATACGGTCTCCCTTTTTTATCCCCTTGCGATTCAATGATCCAGCCAGGATATTGACCTGATCGAAGAGTTCTCCAAAAGTGATCCGTTGCTCCTCTGTCTGGATGGCCGTCTGGTTTTTATAAATTTTTGCATTCCTCTTAAAGATGTCATAGATCGTAAAACTTCGTACTTTCATTTTTTCCCCCTTTCATTCTGATACTTTTCTGCGTTCTTCCTCCCTTAGCTCTCGCCGCAAGAACTTTCCCACTTTCGATTTAGGCAACATATCCCGAAACTCGATATATTGAGGGATTTTGTAAGGAGCCAATCGCTCTTTACACCACTTAATTCTCGCACCTCCCATGAATAGATTGCTGAATTAAAGGGTTGATCGGAATTACTTTCCATCACCTCCTCCCACCAAAAAATAACTGTGTTTTCTTACCAGTTTAAAAAAAGTTTGTCAATCTAAAATATTTATTCTGGAGAGCCTGTTGCACAAATGCTAAAACCACCCTTCGACAGGCTCAGGGTGAACGGAGTTTATATTGAAATCATTTACTTAGTCCGTTCTGCTGAGCTTGTCAAAGCATGAACCCTTCGGCTTCCCGTTCGCCCTGAGGCTCTCGAAGGGGGAACGGGAAGCTCAGGACAGGCTTGTAGAATTATGGAAAGTGGCTTTGTGTAACAAGTTCAGGAATGCTCATTTTTTATAATCGTAGAACCCTCTTCCGCTCTTCCTCCCCAATTGTCCGGCGCGAACCATCTTGCGGAGAAGCGAACAGGGCCGGTATTTTGAATCCCCGAACTCTTTGTAGAGGTTCTCCTGCACCATTAAGAGCGTATCGAGACCGACCAGGTCAGCCAGGGCCAAGGGGCCCATCGGGTGATTCACTCCGAGGATCATCGCCTGATCAATATCTTCGGCTGAGGCAATTCCCTCCTGAAGGACAAAGATCGCCTCATTAATCATCGGAACAAAGATGCGGTTCACGACAAATCCAGGAGCCTCATTCACCAGGATGGGTGTTTTTCCCATTTTTTTCGAAAGGTCTTTGATGATCTGATAGGTCTCTTCAGAGGTGGACTGGCCTTTAATGATCTCCACCAATTTCATGGCTGGAACAGGATTGAAGAAATGCATTCCAATAACTTTTTCGGGCCTCCCGGTGACAGAAGCGATCTCCGTAATCGAAAGTCCTGATGTATTGGAGGCTAAGATCGTCTCTCCCGAACAGAGCTGGTCCAGTTCTTTATAGACCTCTTTCTTCAGTTCCATATTCTCGATCACTGCTTCAATCACCACCTCCGCCCCTTTTACCGCCTCAACGATATCGACAGTCCCGTTCACCTTGGACAGGAGCGTATCAGCCTGTTCTTTTGTCATCTTCCCCTTGCCGATCGCTCTTTCGTAATTCTTCTTGATGATATTGAGCCCACCCTGCACAAAACGGGCCTCGATATCCCTCATCGAGACATCAAAGCCCGCCTCTGCAGAGACCTGGGCAATTCCGGCCCCCATCAAACCCGCTCCCAACACACAAATCTTTTTGATCTCCATTTTTCCTCCCTTCCCTTTCTATTACGCTATGCGCAAAGAATTGTAGGGGAGCCCCTTTGTGCCTGCTTGCGGTAGGCAGGGGCTCACGTCTTGATCGGGCGTCCACGCTTGCGCGCCGAAGCACTACAACACGCAGGCACGGAGAGCCGCCTCTACAAATTTACCGAATTTGGTCAATTGAATGGGAGAGACTTTATCAATAGAAGACTTGCCTTGTCAAGGACTATTGCTTGAGATTTCTGAAAAACCCAAAAAACCTCTAATTACACCGATTAGCATCCGATTACATATATGAGAAAACATTGAGAAATCAAAAAATCTGTGTAATCATGCCTAAATCTGAGTAATCAAGAGAGCTTGTAGTAGTTTTTATAAAGCTCTCTAAATAATCATCCACCTAAAAAAAGGAGGCCACACAATGAAACTCTACTTGATCCAGCATGGTGAGGCAAAGCCTGAAGCAGAAGATCCGGAGCGCTCCTTGACGGCAAAGGGAGAAGGAGAGGTCAGGGATGTTTCAAAAACAGCGACAGGTCTTAATATCAGGCCTTCGAAGGTCTATCACAGTGGGAAATTGCGAGCAAAGCAAACAGCAGAAATTATTTTTGGTGCTTTAAAAATTCCTAATCTACTTGTTCAGGCAGTCCGGGGATTAAATCCAAACGATGATATCCGCCCTTGGGCAGAACGAATTTCTCAAGAGAGAGAAGATCTCATGCTCGTTGGGCATCTTCCGTTCCTTGAGAAACTGACCTCCCTCCTCCTCTGCGGAAATGAAAAAGCGAGACCGGTACTCTTCCGTTACGGAGCCATTGTTTGCCTTGAGCAGAGAGAGGATAAGGGATGGGGAGTCCGTTGGATCCTGACACCTGAAATGACAAGCTTATTAATTTAAAAATACAAATTCCAAATTACAAATGCCAATACCAAATAATCCCCTCTCCCTATCCCTCTATCCTTCTCCTCTATGGGGTGAGGGGAAGGGTGATTTAGAATTTTGAACATTCCTACCTGCCAGTAGGCAGGGTAATTTATTTGTTATTTGGTGCTTGGAATTTTGTGTTGGCTCTGAATAACCTGTAAAATAATAATTGCAGAGAAGAGATTTGAATTGGCAGACATTGTCTGGTTATCTTTTGACTGGCGATTCCACCTACAAGTCCGCGATGGCAAGGTAATCTTGGAGTCAATGATTACCGAAGGAAATAAACAAAAAAGGCAGAGCCAAACGACCCTGCCTTTATCCTACTCTTAATGAATATAGATTTACTTCTTAAAGAACTTCTTTCTCAACCCTGCAAGACCAAGAAGTCCTGAACCAAGGAGGAGCATGGTTGCTGGTTCGGGAATAGGTTCTATCTCATGTTCAGTGAAATATACAGAACGATTCACATATTGGAAAAAATTGTCGCCAAAAAATTCCCTAACTTCTAATCTTACTGCATATGGGCCAGGCCCTGGAAGGGGATCTGTAAAGGTAAACGATGTCGTAGTTAAATTTGGCGAATCAAAAACGAAACCAGGAGCAGGCCATCCAGAACCCAATATGTCTTGGAGTCTTAGTCTGTATCGTATAGTACCTCCATCGTGAGGTGTGACACTGTTCCATGTAACAATGCTGTTCCCGATGAAATTTGGAACAGCAAAACCTAATTCGGCAAAACGGTCTTCAGGAGGCGTATAATATTCAGTATCAACAATAAGTGAGGTAATTTTATCTTTTAATTCAAATTTATATTGGATGCCATCCCAAGGATCTGGATCAAATGTTGCTGGTTTATCAGCATATGTGAGTCGTGTAAAATACTCATAATACATACCCTGATAAGGTGGGGGAGAGTATTGTATTGTTCTATTACCGCTCGGCCAGCTTAACAAAACTTCATACTGATAAGGATCGATTAAATTTTGCGCCAAACCATCAGCATTAATTTGAGTCCGCTCAAATGGAGCTGGTACTGGATAATTGGAGTCAAAATAGCGATTTTCAAACCATACATCCCACCACCAGAAACTTGGAGAGGCTAAAACAGGTTTTGTAATAGTTTGAATCAGAACAAGTGAAAAGAGAATAGTAATAATTAAAACCAAGAAAGTTTTTCTCATAAACAACACCCCCCTTTCTATTTACTGATATTGGATAAATATTGCCAAATGCGGGTACCAGACTTGCTGCTTCTGGAAACGCCAAGATAGACAGAACCTCCTCTAATATAAAAGACAGCAATTTATATGCCAACAAATCTCTGGTTTAGAATAATATTGGAAACCAGTAAGTTTCTCAAATAGTTAAAGTGTTCAGTTAAATGTTTGTGAAACTCGACACTATTAAGAATTTGTAAAGTATTCTGACAGGGGGGGAAAACCTATGGCCTGACCAATGACTTTAATTAAGGAATTCGCCCATTTTTAAAGTTGTAAAGTTTTTTGTCGATTTCCGAATAAAATCTTCTATTTGGCAGGTTGATTAAAAAAACTCGATTACAGGAAGGAGTCAACGCGAACCTTCAGTGTGGGCGCAAATTCTGGCTTCCACACATTAATACAAAATCCCTGCATAACCCACGAAACTCTCGTCGGGCATGATGTCGTAACTGGTGTAGTAATCGATGAGATTTCCCTTTTCCGCGCCTAAGATTTTGCAGGTGGCGATGGCAGAGGCAGCCGCTCCACCACTGCAGGCGCTGTCATTTTCTTCGGCATGTCTGATCAGACTTTTTGCATCCATCTTTAATGCGCAATCGATGAAACCTCTGTCATTTTCGTCCCTCACCCATCTCAGGGCAGAGGAACCAGTCCCTTTTCTCACGAACCCATAATTGGGACCATAATGGGTGAGATCGGTCGAGCCGATCGCCAGAATCGCCAACCCTTTTTCATTGGCAAGTCTGGCCACTTCATCGCCCAATGCTTCTGCCTTCAGAGACGAAGGTGACCGGATGGCAAGTAGTTTTGAGTCCGGGAAAAAATATTTGACCATCGGCAGTTGAATCTCTATCGTATTGTCACCGCTGGCCTGACTCTCCGGCTTCACCTCGACTCTCTTCATCAGGCTCCTGGCAAACTCCGTATCCATCTCCACATCTCCGAATGGAGTCTCCCAGGAACTCTCCATCACCATCCGTGGAGGATCATCAGGACCGAGATGCCCGCCATAGACAACGACGAGGTCAGCCTTCCCTTTTGACTTCAGGAGATGAAATACTCTTGCCGCAAGCTTGCCGGAGAAATACCAGCCCGCATGGGGAACCATTCCTCCCCGCACTGTTTTCAAAGAGACAGAAGGCAACCATCCCTCCAGAAAGGATTCAATCTCCCTCTGGCATTCTTTCTTATCCACAGGATACCAGCCTCGAGGTAATGTTCTTGATCTGCGAGACATAGATTTCACCTCATTTCTTAAAAGGGTTCAAGGGTTCCAGGGTTCCAGTATTTCAAATTTCACTTGACCCCTTGAACCCTAGAACCCTTATATCCTTTCCAGCGTTGGCATTCCCATCAGGCTGAGCGCATTGCCCATCACTATCTGAAACGCCCTGACGAGTGAGAGGCGAAAGGTTCGCAGGTTCTCATCCTGAAGGTGAATGAACGGGGTCTGGACATCTGACCCGGGATCGGGGTGCTCATAGAAGTTCGTAAAGGATGAGGCAAGATCAAAAGCATACTCCGTCAACTGTGAAATTCTTAAGGTCTTACCGGTCCTGACGACCACGGAATTGAATCTCGACAGAACTTCCATCAGATCCCTCTCCGTCTCCGTCAATTGAGCGGGGACAGCCTCTTCCCTCCAATGAAAATCGATCTTTCTCTCTTCGGCCTTTCTCAAAATACTGCAAGCTCGCGCATGGGCATATTCAAGATAGACTCCCGTATCTCCAGTTGTCTTGAGAGCTTCATCGAAATCGAAGATGATCTGACTCTCCAGCGTGAATTTGAGCAGGTAATAACGGATAGCCGCAGTCGCGAGTGCGCTGGCAACATTCTCTTCGAGGGGATGGTCTGCTTTCTCCACCACCTTCTTCTTCACCATCTCGATGAAATCCATCGCCTTCACACCCGTTCCCGAACGGCCTGACATGGCAACCGATCTTTTCTCTTTAGTCTCTTCCGCTCCCCAAATCCGGGCTGCCTGCAAAGAAAGGTTGACTACCTCGTAGGCTAAATGGATCGATTGCTCCGCTTCCTTTTCGAATCCCATCTGACGGAGGCATTCACTTACCACCTTCTGCGGATAACTCTGCCTGACATCAATGACATTGATCACCCTGTTCGCATGTCCAAACTGATGGTGGAGAAGATCACTCGGTTCCCCATCTCTATCTGTTGTCCAGAGCACCCTTCCATCGGACTGCAAGCCCCAGCTGGAATACAAAAAATCTTTTTTCAGGAGCCCAAATTTCCAGAGCTGGTAAGCGATATCCTTACCCGTATAGGTGACGCTGCCATTGGAACGAACCAATATCTTATCTAAACTCTTAACTCCATCGCTTGTCTCGACAATGCCTCCAAACGGTACGACCCAACACCCTTCGTTTGGTCCTTCTGTTTCTAATCGAAGCGCTCCCCTCTTCTTGAGGAGTTCTAAAGTCTCCTGCCAGAACCCCTGACGGATGATATCCGACTCCCAGTTGAGAAGCACATAATGGATGTTCAGTTCCCCTACCGTTCCAAGATGGGCCTGGACAATCCTCTTTGACAACTCCTTGGCAAAAGGGGCCACGGGATGTTCCCCTCTTTCGATTTGTTGAAGAACCTCCTCCCTTTTTTCTTGAAGAGAGGAATTCCTTTCAAGCTCATCTTCAAACCGGGCATAGAGGTCCCAGCAGAAATAGTCCAGAGGCTGATTCTCCGGCACCTTTGCCCAAATGGGTCTCAAATCGGCAGATCCTTCATGAAAGAAAGGGGGATCGAGATAGAGAAAAGCTGTTACCACATCGACCACCTGAACACCTGTGTCATCAATATAATTGCAAACTTCCGTAGGAAAACCTAACCATTGAAAAACCCTTGCCACCGTATCCCCGAGGACTGAATTCCGAAGATGGCCGATATGCATGGCTTTATTGGGATTGACGCTTGTATGTTCGACGAAGACCTTTTCTTTCTCAACTTGAATGGGTCGGCCAAAAAGATCTCGTTTTTCGAGAATCTCAGGAATCAGATCCTTTGCAAATTTCGGCCAATCCACTTTGAAATTGAGATATCCGGGAGGAGTAAGAGTCGCTTCCTGAATATAGGGAGGAAAATTCGCCTTCAGTTGTTCAACCACTTCTTTTGCAATCTCCATCGGTGGACGCCGTTTCACTTTGGCAAGCGAGAGGCAGATCGCACTTGAGAAATCCCCCATCTCTCTCTGGGGAGGGATATTGAGAGGAACTTCCTCCACTCCAAGAATATTCTTCAATACCTCTGCCACCCCTTCACGAATCATCTTTTACCTTTCGATAGAATCTGCCGGCGGGACACGAATGTCCCGCCTATCGTAACTTAGCTTGCTTTGATCATTTTCATCATTTCCCTATAGGCAGGGTTTTCCTACCCAGTAATTCCCTAACCCTCCGATAGGCGGGGTTTTCTAACCCCGCCTTGATACGGTCACAATAAATGACCTTTTAAAAATATGATTCTTCCGGGTTTTTAATGGGTACCCGGGTAAAGGTCTAAGCCTCCACAATGGAAGTAAATGGCTGTCTTAAGATGATCCCGATTCCTAAATCCATAGGCCATCTTGATGATGGTCTGGATCTTG
>Ga0208244_100452_pt1 | contig 40117 bp, 36 predicted proteins | sample SubbioCR12Aug_5A_FD_184828 | JGI IMG/M metagenome (GOLD analysis project Ga0208244, IMG submission 184828) | Serpentinite rock and fluid subsurface biosphere microbial communities from McLaughlin Reserve, California, USA - CR12Aug_5A (SPAdes) | ecosystem: Environmental > Terrestrial > Deep...
TCAATGTTATCGATTGCTGCGTGAAGAATTGCCCAGTCGGAAGACGTTTTTTAACGATTTAAGGGCGCTCACTCGTTATGTTTGTTTTGATAGCTGGCAACATTTGATGGAATTTATGCTTGATGGTTTGAATATCCCTATTCCCCGATGAAAGCACTTAGGGTGATCTGCCTAAATTGAGAATTGCTGGAGTGAAGTTTCCGAGCTTTTATAGGGTTGTCTCGGTTTCTTAGAGAACTTTGTTTGTATTAATGGTTGCCGTCATTCCGGCAGGGATTGCCTGATCCAGTGCCATGAATGGTTCGAAGCTCGCCATCCATGGCACTGGATACCCGCTTCCCTGAGGGTATGACGGTCTTTCTTCAAATCTGACAAAGTAGAATTAAACGGTGCGATTGATTAGTAAATTGACCAGTATTGCTTCATATAGGTGACTTAGCGTGTCGAGTTGGTCGATTTCGATGTGTTCGTTGATTTTATGGATCGTTTCATTTCTGGGCCCAAGTTCTATGACTTGTGCGCCTGTCGGAGCAACAAACCGTCCGTCCGATGTGCCGCCGCCGGTATCGTCCAAGGGCTCTGTACCGATGATTTGGTTGATGGCTGCGTGTGCAGCGGCGATTAGTTCGCCTTGGGCCGTCAGAAACGGATTGCCGGATAAGCGCCATTGCAGTTCATAGTCAAAATCGTATTTGTCCAGAATGGCCCGGGTGCGTTCCTTGATGATCGTTTCATTCAATTCAGTACAAAAGCGTAAATTGAACTGAACTTCCAAATGCCCGGGAATGATATTTTCAGAGCCTGTACCGCCGTTGATATTGGAAACTTGCAGGCTGGTGGGCGGAAAAAAAGCGTTGCCGTGGTCCCAGACTTCCTCAGTCAGGTCTTTTAATGCAGGGGCGAAGGCATGAATGGGGTTGCTCGCCTTTTCAGGATAGGCAACATGGCCTTGAATGCCTTTGACAGTAAGTCTGGCGCACAGTGAGCCGCGTCTTCCGACGCGAACGACATCACCTGTCGTTTTGTCGCTGGAAGGTTCGCCGACCAGGCACCAGTCAATGGCTATGCCGCGTTGCTGGAGCACTTCCATCACTTTGACGACGCCATTGGTGGCAGGTCCTTCTTCATCGCTGGTTAACAGCAGTGCAATGGATCCCTGATGATCGGCATGCGTTGCAACAAAGCGTTCGAGGGCGGTGATGAACGCAGCTATGCCGCCTTTCATGTCCGCAGCGCCTCTTCCGAAAAGTTTGCCGTCTTTCAAGGTGGGCTCAAAAGGCGGCGTTTGCCACTGGTCCAGAGGTCCGGGGGGGACGACATCGGTGTGGCCCAAAAAGACAAACAGCGGTTTAGCTTCGCCTCTTCTAAGCCAGATATTTTGGGTGTCGTCAAAATCCATGCGTTCGGCTTTAAAGCCGGACTTGGTGAGTCTTTCTGCAATGATATCCATGCAACCGGCATCATCCGGTGTTACGGAAGGGCATTTAATCAGGGCTTTAAGCAGTTCTAACGTGTCGTTCATACGAGGATTCAGCGCAGTAATTGTTCATAATTTTCGGCGGAAAAGCCGACCATCAAACCGGTATCTGACTGCAAAACAGGCCGTTTAATCAAGGTGGGTGTTGCCAGCATTAAACTAATCGCTTTGGTTTGGGACAGATCGGATTTCTGTTCACCGCTTAATTGCCGCCAGCTGGTACTGCGCTGGTTTAACAGCGTTTCCCATGAGGCTTGTTCCACAAAATCTTCCAGCATTGCCACGGTCAAGCCGTCTGTTCTGAAGTCATGAAACTGGTAGGTAATGCCCTGTTGATCCAACCATTTGCGGGCTTTTTTGACTGTGTCGCACTGCTGGATGCCGTAAAGTTTAATCATGGAATTCGCTTAGAGCTCGGAGTTCAGTAATTCTTCGATGCTGGGTAATGATTTATCTTTTTTCAGGCGGTTTTTATAAAGGTCAATAAATTCCATAAAGGCTTGTTCAAGATCGGCCAGGATGCCTTCCTCGTTTTCCAGGTCTTCCTGTTCAATTTCTTCAGATGATTCCAGAAATTCTTTCTGTAATGCAATTTCGCTATTTAAAGAAAGAATGGCATAAATGATGGCGTTGCTGGTGAGATTTTCAGTCATGATAAAGTCTGTGGTAGGTTGAAAAATCGGTTTGGCGAGACTTGCGGTTCGAAGAGCGGTGCCGGTTTTATGGCGCAATGCGGTTCGGGTCAGGCTTGTTTAAGTCGTTGAGTCTGGTTTTTAAAAAATAACGGTATTGCCGTTATACCCATCGTAGATCGAATTCGGCACCGGGTTGCCCGTCAAAGGACGCCGTAAATACATCCCTATAGGCTCTATGCCAGCATCCATGCTGGCAAAGCCTTTGCCGAACAACCCGTTGCCTCCTTAGGCACTGCCGAAATTTGAAGTGCGAAAGGTATATTATCAGAGTGAAGGGCAGGCCGGTTACTCCGGCCTGCCGGCTGTATTAATCGCGCAGTAATTCGTTGATGCCGGTTTTGCTGCGGGTTTTTTCATCCACTTGCTTGATGATAACCGCGCAATAAAGACTGTACTTTCCGTCCGAGGAAGGCAAGTTGCCGGGGACTACAACAGAACCTGCAGGAACGCGTCCGTAGATGATTTCGCCTGTGAGACGGTTGTATATTTTAGTGCTTTGGCCAATGTAAACGCCCATCGAGATGACCGAGCCTTCTTCGACGACGACGCCTTCAACAATTTCAGAGCGTGCGCCTATGAAGCAGTTGTCTTCTATGATAGTGGGTCCTGCCTGTAATGGCTCGAGCACTCCGCCTATCCCTACGCCACCGGATAAATGCACGTTCTTGCCGATTTGTGCGCAAGACCCCACAGTTACCCATGTATCGACCATCGTTCCGCTGTCTACATAAGCACCGATGTTGACATAGGAAGGCATCAGCACGGCGCCGGGGGCAATGTAAGAACCATGGCGGGCATTGGCGTTGGGTACGACACGCACACCGGCTTTCGCGAAATCATCCGGCGTATAGGTTGCGAATTTGGTTTCGACTTTGTCGTAATAGCGATTCACGCCGCCGTCCATGACGCGGTTTTCGTTGACTCTGAAAGACAGCAATACCGCTTTTTTTAGCCATTGGTGAACCACCCATTCGCCGTCGATTTTCTCGGCGACGCGGGCTTTGCCGCAGTCTAGCAGATTGATCGTGTCTTTAATCGCTTCTCGCAGCTCCGGATAAACGTTTGCAGGAGTGATTTCGGCACGGTTTTCAAATGCGGAGTTTATTATATTTTCTAGTTCAGTCATGTGTATCAAAGGGTCAGTGAGTTAACAAAGTGTTTAATTCTGTTGGCAGCGTCAACGCATTCATCGAACGGAGCCACCAAGGCAATGCGCACATGATGGCTGCCCGGATTGACGCCGTTAAATTCGCGGGATAAAAAAGTACCCGGTAAGACGGTGACGTTTTCTGTCTTATAAAGCAATCGGGCAAAATCAGTGTCAGGGATGGGTGTTTTCAGCCAGACATAAAAGCCTGCCGGTGGCCGAATGGCCGGTGTTACTGTATTGAGAATCTCGATAACGGCATCGAATTTTTCCCGGTATAGCTGCCGGTTTTCCCGTACATGGTTTTCGTCCTGCCACGCTGCAATGCTGGCATGCTGGGCCGGTAAGGCCATGGCGCAGCCGTGATAGGTGCGATATTGAAAATACTGCTTCAGTATTTCCGCATCTCCTGCGACAAATCCCGATCTTAATCCCGGCGCGTTGGAACGTTTGGACAAGCTGTGAAAAACCACGCAGCGTTTGAAGGCGGTATTGCCTATCGCGATCGCGGTTTCCAGCAAGCCGACAGGGGGGGTGTCTTCATCGTCATAAAGTTCTGTGTAACATTCATCCGATGCAATGATGAAGTCATATTTTTCAGCCAGCGCCATCAATTTGATCAAATCTTGTTGACCAATCAACTGTCCGGTCGGATTTCCCGGCGAACAGATGTAGATGAGCGCACAGCGTTGCCAAACGATTTCCGGGACAGCTTCAAAGTCGGGGATATAGCCTGTCGCTTCGGTGGTGTTCAGAAAATAGGGTTCCGCCCCCGCCAGTAATGCCGCGCCTTCATAAATTTGATAAAACGGATTGGGCATCAGCACCAGGGCTTTGCTGGCCGGATCGATGACGCATTGGGCAAAGGAGAATAAGGCTTCCCGGGTGCCGTTGACAGGCAAAATATGTGCGTCCGGGTTGATGACATCCAGCGGAATTTTGAAGCGCCGACTGAGCCATTGTGCAATAGACTGCCTGAGTTCCGGTATGCCTTTAGTCGTAGGGTAATTGGCCAGTCCGTCTAAATGCGTCAACAAAGCTTGTTGTAAGCAGGCTGGAGTTGCATGAGCCGGCTCGCCTATTGACAGAGTAATCGGACGCAGGTCGGCTGGCGGCGTAATGCCTTGCTTCAGCTGAGCCAACTTTTCAAATGGGTAAGGATGTAAAGAAGCTAAATGCGGATTCATTTATTTGGCGCAGCGCGGTTGTTTGCCCATGGCAATCGCTTGTTGACGATATTGCAGTGCTTGCGGCATGCGCTTTTGCAGCTCTTCTATCCGGGTGCCGTGTGCAGGGTGAGTTGAAAGAAATTCAGCCGGACCCTGCCCGCCACCTGCTTGGGACATTTTTTGCCATAGCAGTATGCTTTGCTGCGGATCGAATCCTGCTTTTGCCATTAAATCCAGCCCGATAACATCGGCTTCACTTTCATGAAGACGGCTGTAAGGTAAAATAATCCCAAGTTCGGCGCCTGCACCCAATAAACCTATTGCGGTTTGGCCAAGCGCGCTTTGCGGTGCGGCTATCGCTTGAACGGCAGCCATGCCTTGAGAAACCGCAAATTCTTGGGACATTCTTTCGTTGCTGTGTTTCGCCAGAACGTGACCAATTTCATGACCAATAACCGTCGCCAGTTGATCCTGATTGTCCACCAGGTCTATCAAACCGGTATGGACGCCGATTTTGTTGCCCGGTAATGCAAAGGCATTCTGAGAATTGTCTTCAAAAACCACGACTTCCCATTGGCCGCCGACCAAGGGAAGTATTGCTTGTGCTATGCATGAAGCAAATTGTTGATATCGGCTGTTTTGACTGATTGGTTTTTGTTTTTTTAATGATTCGAACGCTTGCAGGCCCATCTGATTGATTTGAGCGTCCGGCATAAAAGTGAACTGAGTTCTGCCGGTTGGGCTGGTTGCACAGGCACTCACGAGTAATGCCGATAGCAACGTTAAAATTGGTTTCTTAATCATAAAAGACCGCCATAGATCAGAAAAGTTATGCTATTTTAACTGAACTTGGATCCGCCGGGTTAAAAATATGGGCGTTTATGATGAGTCCGCGCTTTGCAGGTTGAGACATGGCAGTATTGTTCGAGATAAAATATTTCTATTATGACGACGGTTATACAACCTCCTATTTCTCCTATCTGATCAAAATAATGTCTGATTTTCAGACGGTGCAGGGTTTGAATGGCGAGGATTTCGGCCGCGCGAAGTGGCCGTCAAGCTGCCATGGACAGTTTCTCGGCGGCTCTAGACAGGTTCATCTTGCACCTTTAACAAAGAGGAACGATTTTTCAGTATGAAAGGTACAAGGCTTCAATCCATCTCCAGTAATAATTTCAAGAAAGGACAGCTTAATGACTGAAATTAATGAAGTGCCCAGTCCTTTTTGCGGTGTAGGAACCGACGATCTGACCATTCAGGTTGACGGCGCATCGCTGAAAGTGATCAATAACGGCTGTGCGGTCAATACGCCTGCCTTCGAGCAACCGCTTGCCGATACACAGCCTAGAGTGAATGGAAAAATCACTGATCTGGCAACCGCTGTCGACAAGGCCGCCGCTATTCTTCAAGCTGCCAAACAGCCTATGCTGGGCGGCTGTGCAACCGATGTGAATGGTATGAGGGCTTTGCTGGCTTTGGCTGACAAAACCGGAGCGGTTGTTGATCACATGAGTTTTAACTATGCCCGTCATAATCTTTTGACTTTGCAGGATTCAGGCTGGATGACGACATCCTTGGCCGAAGTAAAAAATCGCTGTGATGTTCTGCTGATTATTGGTGCCGATCCGGAAAGTTTTGCGCCACGGTTTTTTGAACGCTATCTGTGGACAGATGCGGCCATGTTTTTAGAAAATCCGGCTCAGCGCAAAATTATATATTTGGGAAAGGCGCCTTCCGGAAGGGCGTCTACATCTCCGGAAGGACAGGATGCGCAGGTTTTTGAATGCGCTCAAGACCAATTACCTGAAGCCGTTTCAGTGTTGCGGGCATTAATCAAAGGGCGCCCCATTCTTGCTGAGTCGGCTGGCGGAATTCCAGTCACTGATCTCGAACTGATCGCTATGCAGTTAAAAGCTGCGGTTTATGGTGTGGTTACTTGGGCTGTAACTGACTTACGTTTTGATCATGCCGAACTAACCGTCCAGACTGTTTGTGAAATGGTCAAGGATATCAATGATCAAGGAACGCGTTGTTCGGGATTGCCTTTGGTTGGAAAAGAAGGCGAGCAGACGGCCAATCAGGTTTGCGGTTGGACGACCGGTTATCCCGCCAGAGTTTCGTTTGCAAAAGGGTTTCCTGAATACGACCCCTTCCTGTTCGACTCGCAGACAATGATCAATGCCGGTGAAGTTGATGCGCAGGTATGGGTGCAGGCATTCAATGTCAATGCCAAGCCTCTTTCTGTCACTGTTCCTACTATTGTACTGGGTCGGTCGGGAATGGCATTTGAGCAAGAGCCTGATGTTTTTATTCCCGTGGGGACACCAGGAATTGATCATGCCGGTCACGCTTTCAGGATGGATAATGTGGTCGCAATTCGCTTAAAAAAATTGCGTGATGCGGGACTACCAAGCACGGCAGAGGTTTTAACTGCCATTGAACGGGCGGTATAGATAAGCCATGTTCATGTTTTTTATTGAAATGCCCGCTTTCTCTTCGCTTATTCACGCCAGTCATTTGGAAAGATTATGCTGATAAAATTAACAGGTGGAACCGTCTATGATCCAGCCAGCGGAATAGACGGAAAAAAACAGGATATCTATATCCATGAAGGGCGTATCGTTGCCAAGCCCATCGATGATGTGCCCGTTGATAAGGAATATGATTTAAAGGGCAAGGTGGTAATGTCCGGTGCAATTGATATGCACACCCATATCGGCGGCGGCAAGGGTAATATTGCCAGATTGTTGTTGCCCGAGGATCATCGTCAGGACCCGGTGATAAGATCAATCATCACCCGTTCCGGGACTGGATACGTAATGCCCAGCTCTTATGTGACGGGCTATCGTTACGCCGAAATGGGCTATACCGCTGCTTTTGAACCGGCGGTATTGCCGATCAATGCCCGTCAGGCGCATATGGAAATGGCGGACATTCCCATCCTGGATAAAGGTGGCTATGCCATGCTGGGCAGTGATGATTTTCTGCTGCGGATGCTGACGGCTAAAAAAGATCAGAAGGCGGTCAATGATTATGTGGCCTGGATCATCAATGCCACCAAATGCATCGGGATCAAAGTGGTCAACGCCGGCGGTATCAGCGCATTCAAATTCAATCAGCGCAAACTGGATCTGGATGAAAAAAATGTCTATTACGATGTGACGCCCAGGCAGATTCTTCAGACGCTGGCTACAGCCGTTAAAGAATTGGGTATCACCCATCCGTTGCATGTGCATGGCTGTAACTTGGGTGTGCCGGGTAATGTCGATACCACCTTGGACACTATTCAAGGGATTGGTGGTTTGCCCATGCATTTGACGCATATCCAGTTTCACAGTTACGGTACTGAAGGCGATTTCAAATTTTCATCCGGCGCGGCGCAGATTGCCGAAGCGGTTAACAAACATAAAAACATAACGATTGACGTGGGCCAGATCCTGTTTGGTCAAACCGTGACGGCATCGGGCGACACGATGATGCAGCATGCCAATCACAAACATGCCCATCCTGACAAATGGGTTTGTATGGATATTGAATGCGATGCCGGTTGCGGCGTCGTGCCTTTCAAATATAAGGATAAGAACTTTGTCAACGCCTTGCAATGGGCGATTGGCCTGGAAACTTTTTTACTGGTTGACGATCCCTGGCGTATTTTCCTGACGACGGATCATCCCAACGGCGCGCCGTTTACCAGTTATCCGCATTTGATTCGCTTATTGATGGATAGAAGTTTTAGAAACGACATGCTGGCAACGATTCATCCGGAAGCTCAAAAAATGACTACGCTGGGCTCTATCACCAGAGAGTATTCGCTTAATGAAATCGCGATCATGACCCGGGCCGGCGCTGCAAAAATTATCGGTTTAAAAGATCGCGGCGGTTTGGGTCCCGGTAATTGGGCAGATATCACGGTTTATACTGAAAACTCGGACAGGCAAAAGATGTTTGAAAAACCGGATTACGTCTTTAAAGATGGCGAACTGGTCGTTGTCGATGGCCAGATCGTCCATACCAAGTGGGGAACGACGCATACCGTCAAACCTGATTGGGATGCGTCGGTTGAGAATGGCTTGAAAGGTTATTTTGACCGGTATCTGACCATGAAATTGGGTAATTTCAAGATCAGTGATGATGAGATCACTGAAGACGGCCGTGGGAGCTTGACAGTGCATCCGACTAAAGGAGGGTCTTTATGATCATTAATGGCGTCACCATTGACCAAACATTTGCTGAAGCCTTTCCGATGAAAGCCACGCGAGCCATCATCACCGCCCAAAATGAAAAGTGGGCCATGATTTCTGCGCAGGCCATGACCGGCTTTGCCACGTCTGTGATTGCTTGTGGGTGTGAGGCAGGCATAGAGCGGGTGTTAGATGCTTCAGAAACGCCCGATGGCCGCCCCGGCGTTTCCGTGATGATTTTTGCCATGGGTGGAAAAGGGCTGGCAAAACAATTGGAAACAAGAGCGGGTCAATGTGTGTTGACTTCTCCGACGTCTGCTTTGTTTGCCGGTATCGACGGAGGAACGCGCATCGCGTTGGGTAAAAATCTGCGTTATTTCGGCGATGGCTTTCAGGTAAGCAAGCTGATCAGCGGCAAACGCTATTGGCGAATTCCCGTCATGGATGGTGAGTTTTTGACCGAGGCGACTACCGGCCAGGTCGATGCGGTCGGCGGCGGTAACTTTCTGGTTTTAGCGGAGTCTCAACCGCAAGCTTTAGCGGCATGCGAAGCGGCAATCGATGAAATGCGTAAAATTCCGAATGTCATCATGCCGTTTCCTGGCGGCGTGGTTCGTTCCGGTTCAAAAGTAGGTTCCAAATACAAGTCGTTGGGCGCGTCTACCAATGATGCGTTTTGCCCCACGTTAAAGGGTATGACCAAAACCGATTTATCCCCTGAGATAGAATCTGTCATGGAGATCGTGATCGATGGTTTGACTAAAGAGGACATTGACAAGGCCATGCGAGTGGGCATTCAGGCGGTTTGCGACTTGGGTGCGGAAAACGGCATCAAGAGGATCAGCGCCGGAAATTATGGCGGTAAACTCGGTCCTTTCCATTTTCATTTGCAGGAGATCATGGCATGAGTGCATTAACCTTCTCATTGAAACGCAGAGTGGATCAACGCGTCGACATGTCGCCTCTGGTGTGTCAAAAATTGTTGGGACTCGATCCTTCGGATATCGGGGCTCTGGAATTGCACAATGGTAAAGCCAAAGTCAGAGTTGACAGCTTATTCGACATCAGCGGAAGCGATACCCAAAAAATTATCATTAAAAACAGCTACGAAAAACTGGATTTCATCGGTAAAGAGTTGGAAACAGGCGAAATTTCAATCATCGGTGACGCCGGAGCCTATCTGGGATTGGGCATGAAGTCCGGGTTTATCCGGATATCGGGAAATACCGGCTTATTCACGGCGTGCGAAATGAAAAAAGGTTTGATCGAAATCGATGGAAATACCGGTGACTTTCTGGGAGGTGCTTTGCCCGGTAATAAAATGGGCATGAAAGGAGGCACCGTTTTAGTCAAGGGTAATGCCGGCGATAGGGTCGGTGATCATATGCGCCGCGGTAATATTCTGATTGAAGGCAACGCCGGTGATTATTGCGGTTCAAGAATGACCGCCGGAACGATAGCCGTGATGGGGCAAACCGGAAAGCATGTCGGATATGCGATGCGCCGGGGGACTTTATTGCTTTGGAATGGCCCGCAAGTACCGGCTAATTTTAATGATTGCGGTGCTCATACGCTGGCATTTCTCCCCCTATTGTTTAAATCGTTTAAAACCTTGAATTCTGCATTTTCGGAACCTGCGGCAATGTTTAACCGGGTCAGGCGCTATGCCGGCGATATGTCGGAAATGGGTCGCGGCGAAATTTTGGTTAAGATTTGATGACATGAGCGGTATTCAGTTAGGCGGGTTGGATGAAATCAGTTAAACCTATCAGCAAGGTCAAAAATAACGAAACTGTAAAAGAGCTGAGTCGTGTGCTGATGATTGATTTGGAGAATTGCCCCGGCCAGATCGATCATCTGCTGGACGATCTGGTCAATTATTCTCATATTGTCATTTGCTATGCGCAATCCGGAGCAAAAGTGCCTTTGAGCTGGATTAATCCGCTCACGGGCAGTGTGAATGACAATAAGTTGAAAATATTCCAGATGCCAAGTGGCGGTAAGAACTCGGCCGATTTTGGCATTGCTTTCTGGGCTGGCGTGTTAATGGTTCAGTTGGCGGAACATACCCGCTTTGATATTGTGTCCAATGATACCGATCTGGATCATGTCGTCAGTTTGCTCAACAGCCAGAGCCGTGATGCCGAAAGGATTGGCAGAAAAAAAGAGTCCGTTGAGCCTGCCAAATTTGCTGTAGATGAAACGAATCAGACTGATTATTTCCTGGAAGCCTATTGCCAGCATCTGATGGATCATCACAAAAGCAGACCTGCAAAAAAAGAAACTTTGTTGAATAACATCAAAAGTAAGTTCAAAGCCAACCAGGTAGATCCGGAATTTATTTTGGATATTTTGAAAAAGAACGGCGTCATTGAACTGGATCTCAACAATAAAGTGCGTTATAGCGAGCCATTGATTGCCAGTTTTTCTGAGTCGGATTTGGACGATATACCGTTTTGACAAGGCTATGTTCGCGTTAATAGTAGGCGTCGCCAGAAGCCATGGATGGCGTTGGGCTTTCACATCCTTGTGACCTGGATTCGTTTAAACGGTCTAGCGGCTCCGGCAATCCATGCCGGAATGACGCTGTTGATTTACTTTCAACTACTAACGCGAACACAGCTTTTAACAAGCAGCATTGGTTTAAACCCCTGTTAAAGGCGATGTCTAAATCATTTCTATGGTGGCGAAATCCGTTAAAAAATCGCGACTTTGGGGGTTGGTAGTAATTTTAAGTTTGGCAGGCTCGTAGAAGTTTTTAAAACTTCAAGAGTGAATAGGGTCAAGAGTGAATAGGGTCAGGTCTTGAAGGTTGCATCAAGTCTCGTTTATGCAAGCAGGTATTTGCAAAATTCAAGACCTGACCCCCTTGGCCCAAACCAAGCCATGCCGTACTCCGCCGCAGAAGCGAACGCTCTATTCGATCAGTTGCCTGAGTTCGCAGCTACGCGGCATCGCGAGATCGTCAGCATGGCGGAGCCGTACATTGAGGCCACAGACCGATACGCCCGTCTTGTCTCCCGGCTGGTGAGCTTCCTCGGCCACCTTACACCGAAGGATGACCAAGACCGCGTCATCCGAGACCTACTTGCCGACGTTTTCGACTTTCTGTACGAGGCGCGCCCGCTCATTCTCGGCGGCAAGCTCTCGGTTGCGTTCCTTCTCGCTCGTCGTGCCTACGAGTCCCTGTCTCTGCTACATCTTTGCGCGGTAGAACCAAAGTGGGCAGCGAAATGGCATGCTGGCAAGCAGATTGGAAACGCCGAAGTTCGCAAAGCGCTCGGTGCCCACCCGATGGGTGAACCTGAATCTGAGATGCGGGAACTCTACAAGTTCTTCTCAGAGGCCGCTCACCCCAATCGTGGCTTGGTTCCTCATCGGTTGCTTGGTGAAGGAAATGAGTATGTCCTTGGCTTGATCGGGAAGCCGGAGCTCTACTTCGTCGTTGACTACTGCGCCAAACACCTTGAGCTATGGCACTGGGTAGCAGCGACGGTAAGCTACTTCTATCGAGAGTCAATAGGTCCAGTGGACGGAGCGTACTTTCAGGAGTACCACGAGTGCTTTGAGCAAGCGAAGCCAGTAAAGAGATGGCTTGTCGAAAGCCTGCCTCGCTTGCATGCAGAGGTGCTGGAAATTGAGCGGGTCGAGAGTCGCGCACAGTGACGCATAACGAATAAGGTTAGATTGTGTGAGCGATAGCGAACCACAAGTGCGGCTGGCATGGTAGTCAGCAACCGGGTGAAAGTCCAGCCATTGCCCTGTGAGGAGGGGAGATGTAGGCGAACGGAGATTGGGGTCAGGTCTTGTAATTTGCATCAAGTCTCGTTTATGCAAGCACGTATTTGCAAAATTCAAGACCTGACCTCTTTTTGGTCGAGCCTGCCCCGGTCAGGGAATGCCGGGGGATTGCCGAAATCCAGGCTATAGGGATAGCTCGAAGCTTACCCTTCATGGCACTGGATGCCCGTTTCCGGACGGACATGACGGGCTTATGGATCTAGCTGAAAGTCCGGATGATTCAGGTGAAGAGCAGAAGGGTTGCGCTCAGCGAGCTGATGATAAGTGCAACCCGGATCCAGAAGACGATTTTAGATGATTCGGCCAGCGCCAACCGCCGTTCCTGGACGTTGGTGTATGCACGTTGAGAAATATTTTTCACCATGTGCATGAAATACCACGTTAAGCCGATGGCGATCGCTAGGCTACTCCAGAAAATGATAATTTCCGACGTTCGCTTGGACAGATGGAAAGCCCACTCAAAGAAATGTTCGGCTATCGTTTCAAAAAGCGAGAACAGTATATGCAATGCATGTCCGACCGCTATGAGACCATGTCCTAGCAACGACAACAGGGTATCGCCAAACAGGAACAAAGTTGGGATACCCAGCACGATGCCAACTGTGATTCCTCCTAAAAAGTGATACAGGGTTCTTGCGCAAGCAATCAACTCTGTTCTAAGCCGTTCAATCTTTTTCATGAAATTTTCCTCGAAACCATGTGGTTGGTGAAGCACCTGCTTTTGGCCTTTACTGGGCTAACGATCATGGCGCTTCCTGGCTAGCAAGCTGTTTCAGCTGATCCTGCCCCGGTCAGGCGATCCCTCGGCATTCCAAGACCGGGGCAGGCTCTACCGAAAAGACGCGGTCGGCTAGAAAAAAAGAGTAAGTGCTGAGACATCTTAATAATCAGGTTGCGTTCTGCGGTTGGGATTTTACCGCGGCAGGTTCCGTGCTTCGTGTGATTTGGGAAAATCGGAACCTACGCTGATCATAAAACTGGTGACTTCTTCAAAATTCAATTCCGATTTGATCACCTTGGATTCATGGATGATCACCGTGAAGCCATTGGTGGGATTCGGCGAGGTAGGAATATAGAGCACATAGCGGTCGTCCTCCCGGTTGGTTACGTAGGCTGGCACCCATATGCCGTCTTTGGGGTATTCCACGTAGACCACTTCGCGCACCGGATTCCCGTCTTGGCCGCGAAACATGTCGATCACCTTCTTGCTGACCCGGTAAACGCCGTTCAGAAACGGTACCCGCTCGATGAGCATGTCAAACAGGGAAATGATAAGGGATTGCCTGTATTTCGCCAACTCGCGTCCGATATACACCAACAGAGCATAGACGGCAATGAACACTGCGGCGGTGATCAAATAGTGCCCCATCCATTCCCTGACATCGAAAACGGACTGCAGTACAAAGCTGACCAGCCAGACGAAGATCTGCACAACGATATAGACGGGCAGGATTGCGAATGCTCCTACCAGGAAGTGATTGAACGAGAGTTTGACTGATTTTAAAAGTTCGGTCATCGATAAGCTCCAATAGTTTTGTTGGCTAGGGTTAGAGGCATCACATCGAGTGCGATTCCTTAGAAGGAAGCACCGGAAAAAATCGAACGGTCCGGTTACGAAATAAATAAAAATCGCTCAGACGGGCATCAATAGCTACCTGTTGCGGCCGATGGGGCGATGGCCAGTTAATGACTGAAATATGAGGGATTATTAGCGACTGAAGTTCCCCAATCATTTCAAAAACAGACTGCCATTATAGGTGGGCTGCAGTAATTACCGATGAGGTTTGTGTTAATGGCAGAAAACTCAATATTGATTCGGAAACAGCAGAAAAAAGAGCCCGCTAGGTCGGGCTCATGCTTTTCGTGGCCGACTTTTCAATACTTTCAATTTGGCAACTGTTGGTGATTTGTTGCTGCCAATACATCGGTCCACCGCTCCGGATCTCATAAGGTGGATTCGTTAATCAATCCAACATTAATGGCTTTCGATGTTCCCGCGCCTCTGTCGGAAAGACGTTGTTGCTGAAGCATCTTTCTAATCAAGTAACCAGTTTAAGCCTGACAGGGATGCGCCGTCCGATGACGCTGCACCCCAGGCCAATCAGATTTTACCGTCCAAGCCCATTTGAAAGTATTTATGGGTGATTTGATCCTGATTTTCCAGCAGCCAGTCAATGTCGGGTGTATTCGTCATGGCTTTGTGAATGGCTAGCGCCATGGCTTTGCGGTGAATGTCGAACAGTATTCGGTGATCCAGATTGTTATCGGTAATAACACTGGGATTAAGCCATACCGAGCAGATGATTCCCAAATCATTGGCTTTTTCTTTTGGAATATCACCGGCGCGGACAGCATCCAGAACACCGTTGGCAATAGCTGCTTGCACCGTACCCATCAAAATATTGGTGTATCGACTGTTTTTGACGGTGACTTTGCTGACCATCAGCGTGACCGGTCTGACTTGTATGTCGGTATTCAATATGGCAAAGACTCGGGTATGGCCTTGAACCTGATCGCCGGTCAGGGTTGCCAGGGCCGTACCGACAGGACCGTCAAGTTCGCCGATGATCACTTCGGGTTCGGCTGCTGTCCCCGGAGGGCCTCCTGCTACCAGGGCTTCTCCTGTTCGCATGATGATTCTTTCAGTCATTTCGTTTCTCCTCGATAAATTGCAGAACCTGGATAATGCTTTCAGCTAGAATACCATTTCCTCGTCTTTTTGTTTAACCCCGCGCCGATGAGTTCCAGTTTAACGACCACCGATCATAACCGGAATGCTGCCGGCCTGACCTATGTTTATCCCGTCTTGTCCAGACGAGCAGGGGGTGTCTCCATTGGCATCAATTTTAATACGAATAATGCCTGTAACTGGCGTTGTATTTATTGCCAGGTTCCTGACTTAGCCCTGGGTGCCGCGCCGGATGTGGATTTGGTGCTGCTCGAAAAGGAACTTCGGTTTTTTATCAAGGATGTTTTATCGGGTGACTTTTTTGACCGTTTTGCTATTGATTCGCCATCAAGGCAGGTCAAGGATATAGCGATTTCAGGTAATGGAGAGCCGACGAGCCTGAGGCATTTTGATCAGGCGGTACGCTTGATCGGCAGTGTAGCCAAAGAAATGGGGGTTTTTCCGGACGCCAAGTTTGTTCTGATTACCAATGGGAGTTTGATGCATCACTCATCGGTACAAAGAGGTTTAAGGGTGCTCAACGAATTGGGTGGGGAGGTCTGGTTTAAACTGGATAGTGCCACTGATGCCGGAAGGAAGTTAATCAATAATGCCGGGTTGTCCATTGATAAAACCGCTGAGAATTTACATATTTCATCGCAATTGTGCGCTACAAAAATTCAAACATGTCTGATGGATTATCGGGGTATGGGATTGAGAGAAGCGGAAAAGAGCGCTTATTTAGAGTTTTTGTCCCGGTTTAAACAGGTTGCCGGTTTGAAGGGTATCATGGTTTATGGCTTGGCAAGGCCTTCTTTTCAGCCGGAAGCGGTTGATTTGAAGCCGCTTCCGGCTGAAGTGATCAATGATTTTGCTCAATCGATCAGGGCTTTGGGATTTGATGTCAGTGTCAATGTTTAAAGCCCCCGTCAAGCGTTGATGTCGAGAATGCTGCCGAGCATCTTTTTTTCATGGGTGATTATTTTTGTAGCTGCTGCGGTTTCCAATTCGGCTTCTTTCAAGCTCAAGATGGGTTTGATAAGGTCGGTTGACTGGTAATTTCCGCTGCCGACTTCGTTGGTGTTCACCGGCAATGAAGCTATGGTCTGTGTCGCCTCTGATGCTTTGTGTTGAGCGGTATTGATCAAATTGAGGGCATGGGTGGATGGACTTATATTCATGGTAATCCCCTTCGCGTTGGTTCTTGCTTAATAGTAGATTTAAAAGCGAAAGCCGTAAACAAATTGATTCCATTCAATGAGGATTGTGCGATTCAAGTCCGTTTTCTCGTCCAGTTAAGCAATATTTCTGATAGCACGTCAGGCAGGAATTATAAAAATGCTTGTTTTTAAATTCAATAATCAAGTAGAATCCCCCGTTCATTCGGTGTGCGAATGTGGCGGAACTGGTAGACGCGCTGGATTTAGGTTCCAGTAGGTAATCCTGTGAGAGTTCGAGTCTCTCCATTCGCACCAACAAATTCTCAGTTAAATCATATAGCGTCTATCGCTGGTAGATTCACGTATCCATTTGGCCGTTCTTTCGGCATCTTTGATAAATTCATCAATCCGTATTTTAAAGTTGAGGTAAAGAAATGCAAGTTTCTGTCGAAAAGACATCTGAATTAAGCAGAAAAATGACTGTTAGTGTGCCCGAGGAAGTTGTTCAGGAGAAAATGGAAGATCGGCTCAAAAAACTGGCGCGCGAAGTTAAGCTAGATGGTTTTCGGCCCGGTAAGGTGCCTCAGCATGTCGTCAAAAAAATGTATGGAGACAGAGTCAGGGGTGAAGTGACTGGCGATTTGATTCAATCCACTTATTACGAAGCCATCCAGGAAAATAACCTGAGACCTGCCGGTTACCCCAGTATCGATCCTTTAGATGAAGCTGCGGGTTTCAAATATACTGCCGTATTTGAAGTGTATCCCGAGATCTCTTTAGAAGGTATCGATCAACTTGAAATTACCAGAAAGCACGCCCAGATAGAAGTGTCAGATCTGGACGCGATGGTTGAAAAAATAAGAAAGCAAAAGAAAGGTTGGGTTCAAGTCGAAAGACCGTCACAGGTTGAAGACAAAATTACCATCAGCTTTACGGGTGTTTGCGAAGGTGAAAACTTTACCGACGGTAAAGTCGAAAACTTTCAGGTCGAAATCGGTGCAAATCAGATGATTCCCGGTTTCGAAGATCATTTGAAAGGCCTTTCCACAGGTGATAGCAAGTCGTTTGAAGTCAGCTTTCCTGAACAATACGGAAATGCAAAATTAGCCGGAAAACCGGCAACTTTTGAAATCGAAGTGGCTAAGGTCGAAGAGCCTAGCTATCCTGACCTTGATGAAGAGTTTATCAAGTCTTACGGCATCGAGAATGGCGATATGAACGCTTTTCGTGAAGACGTAAAAGCGAATATGGAGCGTGAATTAGCGATGGCCTTAAATGGTCAGCTGAAAAATGCAGTCATGGATGCACTCTTCGATAAAATCAAAGTGACTTTACCCAATTCATTGGTTGATGAAGAAATCAATAATTTGCAGAAGCCTTACAGGGAAAATGCAAGAAAGCAAAAATTAAATGCGGAAGACCTAAATTTGCCTAGAGACATGTTCGAGGAACAAGCTCAGCGCAGGGTTGCTTTGGGCCTGATTCTGGCGGAGATTATTCATAAGAACGGCATTAAAGTATCGCCTGATAAAGTACGTGAAACCATTGAAGACATGGCCAAAAGTTACGAAAGGCCTGCTGATGTAGTCAACTGGTATTACTCGGATGAGCAAAGGTTGAATGAGGTCCGTCAAATGGTTCTGGAAGATCAAACCGTTGAGTGGATAGTCTCTCAGGCCAAGGTAGCCGATGAAAATGTAAGTTTTGATGCTATTATGACTACCCAACAGTCTTAACATTTTAAAGAGGCATTGATGAATTATCCGTTCGAAAAGACCAAAGAATTTTCTCCTCAAGCGGCGGGCGGGTTGGTGCCCATCGTCATAGAGCAGACCGCCAGGGGTGAGCGTTCGTTTGACATTTACTCGCGCCTGTTAAAAGAGCGCGTCATTTTTTTAGTCGGACAGGTTGAGGATTACAGTGCGAATCTGATTGTTGCGCAACTGCTCTTTTTAGAGTCAGAAAATCCTGACAAAGATATTCATCTATACATAAATTCCCCTGGTGGCTCAGTCACTGCCGGTATGGCGATTTACGATACGATGCAGTTTATTAAACCGGATGTGAGTACCATGTGCATAGGTCAGGCTGCCAGTATGGGGGCACTATTGCTAACTGGCGGCGCCAAAGGAAAACGGTTTTGTTTGCCGCATTCAAGAATGATGATCCATCAGCCGTTGGGTGGTTATCAGGGCCAGGCTTCGGATATCGATATCCATGCGCGTGAAATTCTGTTGATTAGGGAAAAATTGAATAAAGTGCTTGCAGCTCATACCGGTCAGGCCTTGGAAAAAATTCAACAAGATACCGATCGTGATAATTTTTTGAGTGCCAGTGACGCGGTTGAGTACGGATTGATCGATAAGGTGCTGACAACAAGGGTAAATGTTACCGATAAATAATCATTGGTAATATGTGCGTTTCAATATATTCTTTTTACCTATAGGGTTAAATGTCTCAATTTAATGTGTGGGCAGCTTGGAGGTCTTCTTTATGAGTAATGACAAAAGCGGCAAGGATGACGATAAACTCCTGTATTGTTCTTTCTGCGGAAAAAGTCAGCATGAAGTAAGAAAGCTCATTGCCGGTCCTTCAGTCTATGTTTGTGATGAATGTGTGGAATTGTGCAACGACATCATTAAAGATGAGCTGCAAGAGGAAGAAGGTTATGGCTTTGGTGCTTTGCCAAAACCCAAAGAAATAAAACAGGTTTTAGATGAATATGTCATCGGTCAGGAAAGCGCCAAAAAGATTTTGGCCGTGGCTGTATATAATCACTACAAAAGGTTGCGCAGTAAATCAAAAAAAGATTCTGTGGAGTTGGCAAAAAGCAATATTTTACTGATTGGTCCTACCGGTTCAGGTAAAACATTGCTGGCTGAAACACTGGCCAGATTGTTGGATGTGCCTTTTACGATTGCAGATGCTACGACGCTCACAGAAGCCGGTTATGTCGGTGAAGACGTTGAAAACATCATTCAAAAGATTTTGCAGAAATGCGACTATGATGTCGAAAAGGCTGAATCAGGTATCGTATACATTGATGAAATCGACAAGATTTCCAGGAAGTCAGATAATCCCTCTATAACCCGGGATGTTTCGGGAGAAGGGGTGCAGCAGGCTTTACTCAAGCTTATTGAAGGAACTGTAGCTTCTGTTCCGCCGCAAGGAGGGCGCAAGCATCCTCAGCAAGAGTTTTTGCAAGTTAATACAGCCAATATTTTGTTTATCGTTGGCGGCGCTTTTTCAGGGTTAGATCGAGTCATTAAAGAACGGTCAGAAAAAGGCGGTATAGGTTTCTCTGCCGAAGTTAAAACCAAAGACAACAAGAAAAATGTCGGTGAGATTTTTTCCCAGGTAGAATCCGAAGATCTGATCAAATACGGCCTGATTCCTGAGTTTGTCGGACGCTTGCCCGTTGTTGCCACGCTGGATGAGCTTGATGAGGCCGCGCTGGTAAAAATCCTGACAGAACCCAAAAATGCATTGATTAAACAATATCAGCATTTGTTTGAAATGGAGGGCGCCGAGTTGGAATTTAGAGAAGATTCTCTTATGTCTATCGCCCGAAAATCAATGGAAAGAAAAACAGGTGCCAGAGGTTTGCGGACGATCGTTGAGAACGTCTTGCTGGATACTATGTACGAGTTGCCTTCCGCTGAAAATATTACCAAAGTGGTCATAGATGAAAGCGTTATTCTTGGTGAATCCAAGCCAATTCTGGTGTATGAGAAAGAACACAAACGGGCTTCGTCAGATACTTGAAGTTTATTTATAGCGAAAAACAAAAAAGGGGCTGCCAAGCCCCTTTTTTGTGCGTGTTGTCTAACAGTTTCGACATTTATTATCATGCGACGCTTGCTATTTGTGATCACGTCCCTATATTCTAGCTTCAAACAATGAATTGATAGGTTCCAACAATGGAAACTCAAGCTATGACCGATATTGAAAAAACGATATTGACCGTACCAGTGCTGCCTTTAAGAGATGTTGTGGTTTATCCTCATATGGTGATTCCACTATTCGTTGGGCGGCCAAAGTCAATCGATGCACTTGATGCGGCCATGAAAGATAACAAGCAAATCTTGCTGGTTGCGCAAAAAGAAGCGGAAGTAGATGATCCGGATTTTACTGATTTGTATCAGATAGGGACACTGGCAAACATTCTTCAATTACTCAAGTTGCCCGATGGTACCGTTAAGGTGCTTGTTGAGGGTAATCAACGCAGCACCGTTTTAAAATACTTCCTTACGGAGGATTTTATTGCCGCTGAAGTTGCTGAAATCAAAGATCAGATTAATTTGTCCGAGCAAGCCCAGGAAGTATTGCAGCGTACGGTCATGAGCTCCTTTGATCAATATGTGAAATTGAATAATAAAATTCCTCCGGAGGTGCTTAATTCTCTGGCAGGCATTGATGATCCCAGTCGTTTTGCCGATACCGTTGCGGCACATATGAGTCTGAAGGTTCAGGAAAAACAGGCGTTGCTGGAACTTGCCGACATTGAAAAGCGAATGGAAAATTTAATGACGCTCATGGAAGGCGAGGTTGATCTTCTGGAGTTGGAGAAGAGTATTCGCGGCCGTGTAAAGCAGCAAATGGAAAAAAATCAAAGGGAGTATTATCTCAATGAGCAGATGAAGGCTATTCAAAAAGAATTGGGCGAAATGGATGATGTCCCCAATGAAATTGAAGAGCTGGAAAGGAAAATCAAGGCATCCGGTATGCCTAAAGAAGCCAGGGACAAGGCCAATACTGAATTAAACAAGTTAAAGCTAATGTCTCCGATGTCTGCGGAAGCGACGGTGGTCAGAAATTATATTGATTGGATGGTCAATGTTCCCTGGAAGAAAAGAACCAAAGTCCGCCATGATTTAAAGGTGGCGGAAGAGGTTTTGGAAGAAGAACACTATGGCCTGGATAAAGTAAAAGAGCGAATTCTGGAATATTTGGCTGTTCAACAACGGGTTAGGCAGTTAAAAGGCCCTATTCTTTGTTTGGTGGGACCTCCGGGCGTGGGTAAAACATCGCTTGGAGAATCGATTGCCCGGGCAACGAATCGCAAATATGTTCGAATGGCGCTGGGTGGCGTTAGAGATGAAGCCGAGATTCGAGGTCATAGGCGTACCTACATCGGTTCGATGCCCGGCAAGATTCTACAAAATCTGTCCAAAGCGAAAACACGCAATCCCATGTTCTTGTTGGACGAGATCGACAAGATGGCGGCCGATTTTCGTGGCGATCCTGCGTCGGCCTTATTGGAGGTGCTGGATCCTGAGCAAAATCACACTTTTGCCGATCATTATCTGGAAGTGGATTTTGATTTGTCGGATGTGATGTTTGTTGCGACAGCAAACACGATGAATATACCGCCGGCATTGCTGGACAGGATGGAGGTCATTCGGTTGCCCGGGTATACCGAAGATGAGAAAACCAATATTGCCATGCGCTATCTGATTCCCAAGCAGGTTAAAAACAACGGATTAAAAGCAAATGAAATCAATATTACCGAACCGGTAATTGTCGATATCATCCGCTATTACACAAGAGAAGCCGGCGTTAGAAGTCTTGAGCGCGAAATATCCAAAATTTGCAGAAAAGTGGTGAAAAGCCTTTTGCTGAAGTCCAAATCAACAAAAGTAACGGTAACGTCCAAGAATCTCGAAAAGTATCTGGGGGTTAAGCGCTTTAATTACGGTCTTGCCGAAGAGCAGGATCAAATTGGGCAAGTAACAGGATTGGCTTGGACTGAAGTGGGTGGTGAACTCTTGACCATTGAAACAGCCGTCATTCCGGGCAAAGGAAAACAGATTGCAACCGGAAAGCTCGGTGATGTCATGAAGGAGTCCATTGAGGCGGCCATGACCGTTGTGCGAAGCCGGTCGGAAATTCTGAATATCGATAACGATGTATTTCAGAAAAATGATATTCACATCCATGTTCCTGAGGGTGCGACACCCAAAGACGGGCCCAGTGCAGGTATCGGTATGTGTACTGCCATTATTTCGGCGCTTACAAAAATACCTGTCAAGGCGAATGTTGCCATGACCGGGGAAATAACGTTACGTGGTGAAGTGCTGCCGATTGGCGGACTTAAAGAAAAACTTTTGGCGGCCCACCGCGGGGGCATCACAACAGTTTTGATTCCCGCAGAAAATGAAAAGGATTTGGCGGAAATCCCGGCCAATATAAAGCAGAATCTGGACATTAGGCCGGTCCATTGGATTGATGAGGTTTTGGAGGCTGCTTTGCAATATTTGCCAGTTGCGCCTGAAAAAAAGGAAGCTGTTGATGCTAAAAAAGCAGAAAATGCGACCCAAACCAAGAAGCAAATCCTTACGGCTCATTGATTTTTTATATGTTTTTGATGGCAGCGATGCCCTTAAAACATGTTTGATTTACTGGGTGCGCTAATGCTTTTTGCCGGTTGAAATCAGCCGGCAAAAGCATAATAAAGAGATAATAAATCGCAAAAACTTAACTAAAACGTTAAATATTGACCGGAAAGTAAGCGGTCTTTTCAATTTATCAAGTCGTGATTTTTTGTAGAAATCCAGATAAATTAAGGCCTGAGAGGTTGAATAGCTTGACACTTTGCAAGGGGTGTTGATATAAATGTCAACCTTACTACGCAGCTGACAATGTTGCTCATTAAGTATCTAAAGCGCTTTGCAAACTAATAATTTACCTAAGTAATTTCCTAAGGGGGAATAATGAATAAATCTGAACTAATTGACGCTATTGCTGATAAATCCGGTCTGACTAAAGCAGATGCTGGTAGAGCATTAGATGGATTTTTGAGTGCGGTTACAACTGCTTTAAGTGAAGGTGATTCCTTGGCATTGGTTGGTTTTGGTACGTTTTCAGTTAAAGAGAGAGCAGAGCGTAAAGGTCGTAATCCTCAAACCGGTGATGAAATCACAATCAAAGCAGCAAAAATTCCAACATTTAAAGCTGGCAAATCATTAAAAGATGCTGTAAACTAGGCCTTCTTTAGTCGGGTGCTTAGCTCAGCTGGGAGAGCATCGCCCTTACAAGGCGAGGGTCGGGGGTTCGAACCCCTCAGCACCCACCAGACTTAGGAGCGGTAGTTCAGTTGGTTAGAATACCGGCCTGTCACGCCGGGGGTCGCGGGTTCGAGCCCCGTCCGCTCCGCCAATTTAAAAAACCCCGGACCATAAGGTTCGGGGTTTTTTTTTGCTTGATTTAAAGTGTTGTTACCATTTCATAGACTGTTGACAAAGGGTCAAGCCTAAAATTTCAGACTTTATGACCTTTGTGCTTGGGTTGAAAAATCAACACAAGTTAATTTTGTAAACCACTCGAAAACTCGTCTGATTGATAACGTGATTTTTGTTTAAGGACCGCGCATATGCTGACAAAGATAAGAGAGAAAGCCCAGGGAGTATTTGCTTGGGTGATTCTAATTTTAATAACTGTGCCATTTGCATTATGGGGTATTCAAAACTATCTGGATGTAGGTAAAGAGGCTCCGGTTGCATCGGTTGGCAGTAAAGACTTTTTCCAGAAGGATCTCACCAGAGCTTATGAGCAATACAGTCAAAGTCTTAAAAATACTGACTTCGATGAAGCGTCATTGAAAAGCCAGGCCCTGCAAAAATTAATCAAGGATGAGGTGCTTTTACAGCACGTTAATTCTTTGAATCTGGTGATCAGCGATGAGACGGCAAGAAGCTTTGTTACCTCATTAGACTATTTTCAGACGGATGGAAAGTTTGACAAAAAACAGTATCAAGCATTACTCAATTCGCAGGGAATGAGTTCTTCGGAATTTATAAGCCGAATTAAAAATGCACTGACAATGGAGCAGTTCCAGCGTGCAGTCGTGGAAAATAGTTTTGCAACTCAACATGATTTGGATAGTTTCTTTAAAATACAAAATCAGCAAAGAGATGTTGAATACGTAACCGTTGCCCTGAAACAAATTACCGAGCAACCCAGTAACGAAGCAATAGATGCTTACTTTCAACAACACATGGATGCCTATCAAAAGCCCGAGCAAGTCTCCGTCGAATATTTGGAGTTGTCGCTTGACGCATTGGCAAATGAAGTTGTGGCGACAGATCAACAGCTGAAAGCTTTTTATGAAGAACAAAAAGATTTCTACACCACTAAAGAGCGTAGAAAGATCAGTCATATTTTATTTGCAGTCAACGATAAAACCGATGATGCAGCGGCGCTTCAAAAAGCAAAAGACGCTCAGCAGCAATTAGCCAATCAAGCCTTTGCTGAGCTGGCTAAATCAATTTCTGACGATACGTTGACCGCTAAAAATGGAGGGGATCTGGGGCTGTTTGAAGCGGGTGTTATGGAAAAAGCCTTTGAAGATGCGGCTCTTTCTCTTAAATTGAATGAAGTTTCCGGGCCGGTTAAATCGTCTTTTGGTTATCACTTGATTACGGTAACCGAGTTGGTCAAAGGTGAGAGTAAGCCTTTCGAAAGCGTTAAGGATGAACTCACGAAAACCTACCAAAAGAAAGAAGCTGAAACGCGTTTTTACGAGTTAGGTGAGAGGTTGACCGAGTTGAGCTACGAAAATGCTGATAATTTGAATGCAGCCTCTGATTCACTGGGAATAAAAACCAAAACAACGGATTTGTTTACCAAAGACAGTGGTCAAGGCATTGCCTCCGAGATAAAAGTTCGCAATGCGGCATTTTCTGAAGAAGTCCTCAAAGGAAATAACAGTGAGCCGGTCGAATTGGACGGTGAGCGTTTGGTCGTCTTGCGTTTGCTGAAGCATGAGCCGGCAACAACAAGAAAAATTGATGAAGTCAGGCAAGATATCATTCAGGCAATACTGAAGGATAAAGCCAAGCAACAAGCCGTTGAACAGGCTGCTTTACTTTCTAGCCGTCTGCAAGGTGGTGAGAGTGTTGAAGCACTTGCCAAAGCTGAAAATTTACCGGTTAAAACGTATAAAGGACTCACCCGGCTGAACATGGAAATACCTTTCCAGTTAAGTCAGGCGATATTCAAGTCGGCTAAGCCTGTTGCTGGAAAACCGGTGATTTTTACAGTACCTATGGAATCAGGGGATCTGGTTATCGTCAGTTTGCAACAGGTCAAGCCGGGCGAAATGTCTGAAGAAGATAAAAAACAAGCGGCACTTGCCTCTAAAAATCTGGCGAATGTTTTTGGACAGGCTTACTTTAATGATTTGTTAAATAACCTTGAGCAAAACGCAGACATCACGGTCCTCAAAAAATAATTGCACCGATTGTTTATAGAGGGGGTATCTTCAGGCTATTTTCAATAGCGGATAAAAAAGGGAGCCAATGCTCCCTTTTTTTGTGAGGTGAAACCAATAAAAAGCGTGGTTTTGTCAGATCAGGACGCAGCCAGACCGGCAATGTTGTAACCGGCATCTACATAGGTAATTTCCCCGGTAATGCCTGATGCCAGATCAGAACATAAAAACGCTGCGGCGTTACCGACTTCTTCTATCGTGACATTTTTCTTTAAAGGGGACGTATCAGCGGCTTTACTGAGCATCGCTTTAAAATTATTGATACCTGAGGCGGCCAGTGTCCGAATAGGACCGGCCGATATAGCGTTAACCCGGATGCCTTCAGCTCCAAGCGCCACGGCCATATACCGGACATTGGCTTCAAGACTTGCTTTAGCAACGCCCATGACATTGTAATTAGGAATGGCTCTTTCAGCGCCTAGATAGGTCAGCGTTAACAGTGCACCGTTACGCCCGGCCATCATGCTTCTTCCTGCCTTGGCTAGAGCGGTGAAGCTGTAGGAACTGATGTCGTGTGCAATTTGGAAGTTTTCACGGGTTGTCGCATTGACATAGTCCCCATCCAGCGCATCACGAGGGGCATAAGCCACTGAATGAACGATGCCGTCCAAGCCATCCCAGTGTTTTGCCAGCTCAGTAAAAACGCCAGTGATGTGATCGTCATTGCTGACATCGCATTCTATCGTGATGTTTGAGCCGCATTCTTCCGCCATTTTGACAACTCTTTCCTGGAGCTTGTCGTTTTGGAAGGTGAATGCGAGTTCTGCGCCTTGTCTATGCATCGCTTGTGCGATGCCCCATGCGATTGATCGGTTACTGGCTAATCCGACGATCAAAACGCGTTTGCCCTGCATAAAACCCATGTTATCTCCTGTTGGTTTGTTGTTACAATAGCGAAAGTATCTATGAGCCTCAATTTGATGTCCAGTAATTTGTCAATGAAACTAGCTGAGCAGCGTGTTCTTTTTTTAGTGTTATTGACACTCTTTTTAAATTTGGCTGGATGCGATTTTTCTCAGCTGAACAATCCCTACAGCAAAACTGAAGACAATCAGGCGGTCTTGTATTCGTCTTTTACTGAACGGCCAAAGCACCTTGATCCTGCGGTTTCTTATAGTGCCAACGAATATGTTTTCATTGGCAATATTTATGAGCCACCGTTTCAGTACCATTATTTGAAAAGGCCTTACGAATTAGAGCCTCTTACCGCTGAGCGAATGCCTGCTGTTCAGTTTCTGGACGGTAATGGGCATCAGTTGTCCGCTGATGCCGATGAGAGGTTGATCCATTACACCGACTATGTGATACAAATAAAACCAGGCATTTTGTATCAACCCCATCCGGCTTTAGCCAAATCAGATTCAGGTGCCTATCTGTATCATCATCTGACCGATGTGCAGTTAGACGGAATCAACACACTTAATGATTTTGAACAAACAGGCACGCGTGAGTTGACGGCGGAAGACTATGTTTATCAGATCAAAAGGATGGCTACCGCAAAAATTCAATCGCCTATCAGCGAATTGATGAAAAATTATATCAGCGGATTTGCCGCGTTTTATGATCAATCTGCTGGAAAATCGTTAAATGAGATAAGCACATTGCCTCTTGAAGGCGTGGTTGCCGAGTCCCGCTATACCTATCGCATCCGAATCAAAGGCAAGTATCCGCAGTTTATTTATTGGCTGGCCATGCCTTTCTTTTCGCCAATGCCATGGGAAGCGGATGTTTTTTACGACAACCCTCGTTTGACCGAAAGAAATATTACTTTGGATTGGTATCCCATCGGCACGGGGCCGTTTCAACTGCAAGAAAATAATCCGAATCGTCGAATGGTGATGGTCAAAAATCCCAATTTCCACGATGACTACTTTCCTGATCAGGGCGAGGAAGAGGATAGGCTAAACGGGTTGTTGACGGATGCTGGCAAGAAACTGCCTTTTATCGAAAAAGTAGTGTTTACGCTGGAAAAGGAAACGATTCCGACGTGGAGTAAATTTTTACAAGGTTATTATGATGTGTCGGGTATATCCTCGGATAGTTTTGATCAGGTTGTGCAGTTTTCAGGTACTGGCGACCCGAATCTGACTGCCGACATGCAAAATAAAGGCATCCACCTTCAAAAAGCGGTGTCCAGCTCCATCTTTTATATCGGTTTCAATATGCTGGATGCGACCCTGGGAAAGAATGGAGAAAAATCCCGTAAACTGCGTCAAGCCATCTCCATCGCTATTGATTACGAGGAATTCATCTCCATTTTCATGAATGGCAGAGGCATTCCTGCTCACGGCGCCTTGCCGCCGGGCATCTTCGGGTATGCAGAAGGAAAGGAGGGCGTGAATCCTTATGTCTACGATTGGGTGGATGGTCAACCCAGGAGAAAAGACATTCACTATGCCCAAAAACTGATGAAAGAAGCCGGTTATCCAGGTGGTGTCGACAGTAAAACCGGTCAATCGCTGATTTTGTATCTTGATACACCGGCGACCAGTATTGAAGAAAGGCCCAGGATGAATTGGTTTCGCAAACAATTAAAAAAACTGGGTATTAAGCTCGTTATTCGCGGGACAGACTACAACCGTTTCCAGCAAAAAATGCGGGCGGGTAATGCCCAGATTTTTATGTGGGGATGGAACGCAGATTATCCGGATCCTGAAAATTTCTTTTTCCTGTTATACGGTCCCAATGCGAAAGTCGCATTTGGTGGCGAAAATGCCGGTAATTATCAAAATCCCAAATTCGATCGTCTGTTCAGGCAAATGCGAAACCTCAACAATAATGAGCAGCGCTATAAATTGATTCAACAGTTGCAGGATTTGATAAGACACGATGCGCCTTGGCTTTTCGGGCTTTATCCGGAAGATTATGTTTTGCATCACGGCTGGTACACCAACGTTAAGCCGAATCTGATGGCCAACAATCGCCTCAAATATCACAAGATTGATCCAGTAAAGCGCAAGGAAAACCGGCAACAATGGAACGCGCCGATCTTTTGGCCGCTGGGTTTATTTTTGTTGTTATTGATAGGATTGATCGTTCCCGCTGTTATCGCTTATCGCAAAAAAATAAGATTGGCTTTAAATGACTAGAGGATACAGACTTTACGACCCTGACAACCGGGTTTTCGTGACAGGTAGCAATCGAAGCCTATCAGTCACTGCTAGTGAGGTGCACTTGTGATTCATTATATTATCAGGCGTTTGATATACGCCTTGCCTTTACTGATTGGCGTCAATATCCTGACCTTTGTGTTGTTTTTTGTTGTCAACAGTCCTGACGACATGGCGCGAATGCAATTAGGTCAAAAGCATGTAACAGCGCAAGCCGTCGATAACTGGAAAAAACAAAGAGGTTACGATTTGCCGCTGTTATGGAATGACGCAGGGCAGGGGCTTGAGACGGTTACTCAAACCGTTTTTTATCAAAAATCCGTGGGATTATTCTGGTTCGATTTCGGTATTTCAGACAGTGACAAGCGCAACATTGGCGCGGATATCAAACAGCGCATGTGGCCCAGTCTGGCTGTTGCATTACCTTCTTTGGTTTTAGGACTGTTAGTCAACATCACGGTTGCGCTGATGATGGTGCTTTTCAGAAACTCGTATCTGGAATTCAGCGGCGTCGTATTGTGCGTGATATTGATGTCGATTTCTTCGCTTTTTTATATTATCGGCGGGCAATTCTTATTCGGTAAACTCCTCAGGCTGGTGCCAATTTCGGGCTATGACGGAGGCTTCAACGCGATTAAATTTGTTGTGCTGCCGGTTCTGATTGGTGTCGTGTCGGGGATAGGCTCCGGTGCGAGGTGGTACAGGACCTTGTTTTTAGAAGAAGTCGAAAAAGACTATGTCCGGACGGCCAGAGCCAAAGGCCTCAGCGAAACGCAAACCTTGTTCAGGCATGTCGTCAAAAATGCGATGATTCCCATCTTAACCGGTGTAGTGGTGGTGTTGCCCTTGTTGTTTATGGGCAGTTTGATCATGGAGTCGTTTTTCAGTATTCCAGGGCTTGGCAGTTACACCATCGATGCGATCAGCAGCCAGGATTTTGCCATCGTAAGATCTATGGTTTTTCTGGGTTCGGTGCTTTATATTTTCGGTCTGCTGTTGACCGATATTTCCTATACCTTAGTTGATCCTCGCGTCAGGTTGTCATGATGGTGGTGCTGTGGACTGATGCGTTAATCTATTTGCTGCTGATTTCCGGTTCAGGGTTTTGGTTATATATGCGAGGAAGGGCGACCATGCAGCGGCCTATCCGGAAAGTTGGCCGAAGCAAAACCGGTATGGTGTCGCTGACGGTATTGTTGCTGTTTGTCTGCATAGGCTTGTTGGATTCGATCCACTTTAGAACCGATGAGGAACGTTCCAATGAAATCATCAGTTTATTGGATTATTGGGCTTCACCGATTCGTCAAAAGTCAGAAAAAACTTATTCCGCTCCTTTTTCCGCGTATTTGTTCGGTAAGGAATTGATGGCCGCAGATGAGGGAAAGCAGGTATGGGGTTATCCGCGTCTCAAACATGGGGCCGCGCATCTGGCCGACCCTGACAGTGAATTAGCGGATGATGTTTTGATTAAAACGTTAACAGGTTTGGCTGAAGGGCTGGTGTTTTCTTTGCTGCCTCTGGGTTTGTTGTGGTTGCTCGTGCGTAAGCGAGAAGATGCCTGGCTAAAGCAATCAACAGGGAAGACCGTCATCGCTGTTGTGGTGGTTTTGATCTCGGTGGTTTTTACGGCCATTGAGTTATCGGCTCATTATCATATTTTAGGCACCGATAAAGTCGGGGAAGATGTGTTTTACCAGGCGGTCAAAAGTATCCGGACCGGACTGGTGATAGGAACACTGACTACCTTGGTCATGCTGCCTTTGGCGATAGTTTTCGGTATATTGGCAGGTTTTTTTCATGGCTGGCTGGATGATGTCATCCAGTATATCTATACGACGCTCAATTCCGTTCCGGGTGTTTTGCTGATAGCGGCGTCGATCCTGATGGTGCAGGTCTATATGGCGAATCACCCCGATGACTTTACCAGTTTGATCGTTAGAGCAGATATGCGTTTGCTGTTTCTTTGTCTGATTTTGGGGGTAACCAGCTGGACGGGTTTGTGCCGAATGCTGCGCGCCGAAACCTTAAAACTACGTGAAATGGAATATGTGCAAGCGGCCAGAGCTTTGGGTGTCAAGCAGGGGATGATTTTATATAAGCATATCCTGCCCAATGTCATGCACATCATCATCATTTCCGTGGTGCTTGATTTCAGTTCTTTGGTGTTGGCGGAAGCAGTTTTGTCCTATATCAACATAGGTGTCGATCCCACCACCTACAGTTGGGGCAATATGATTAACGGTGCCCGGCTTGAGATGGCCCGCGAGCCTGCTGTGTGGTGGTCTCTCGCGGCCGCTTTCCTGTTTATGTTTACTTTGGTATTGGCGGCAAATTTATTTGCCGATACGGTCAGGGATGCTTTTGATCCAAGGCGGGCTGAGCATGAGTAAACCGGTTTTGCAGGTCAATAATCTGAGTGTTGTGTTTGGCCGTGATCAAAAAGTCGTTGACGGTGTCAGCTTCGAGATTGCACCGGGAGAAACATTCGCTTTGGTGGGCGAATCGGGATCCGGAAAGTCACTCACCGCGTTGTCTGTGTTGCGCTTGCTGCCGCGTAACGCAAAACTGACGGCAAGGTCCATCAAGCTCGGCGACCTTGATCTGATGGCCATGGCTGAGTTTGATTTATGTCGAGTAAGAGGTCGGCGAATTGCCCTGATTTTTCAGGACCCCATGTCATCCTTGAATCCTGTTTTGACTATTGGCCGGCAAATAGAGGAAGTGCTGGAAATGCATCAATCAATGCCTGCCAATGCCATTAAATCCAGGGTAATTGAATTGCTGAAAATGGTTGAACTCCCCAATCCCGCCGGGCGCATGGGTGATTACCCGCATCAGCTATCGGGCGGTCAGCGCCAAAGGGTCATGATTGCCATCGCTTTGGCAGGAAATCCCGAGCTATTGATTGCCGACGAGCCCACTACGGCTTTGGATGTCACGATACAAGCGCAGATTCTTGACTTATTGAAGTCGATACAAAAACAAACCGGCATGGCTTTATTGTTGATCAGTCACGATTTGGCGTTGGTGTCAAACCGGGCCGACCGCATTGCCGTGATGCAACAGGGAAAGATAGTCGAGACCGGGAAAAGCAGCTCGCTTTTTAAGCGACCTACACATCTTTATACGCAAAAACTAATGGCCGCATTGCCTTTGCTGGAGCACAGCATCAGGGCAGAGATGCCCGCCAGTGAGGTGGTGTGTAAGATCGAGAACTTCAAGGTCTATTATCCGATTCGTAAAGGCGTTTTTAAGCGGGTGGTTGATCATGTCAAAGCGGTTGATGATGTGAGTTTTGATATTCAACGCGGCAAAACGCTGGCCCTGGTCGGAGAATCGGGTTGCGGCAAAACCACATTAGGCAAGGCCTTGCTCAATTTGATTCCGGTAACCGCTGGGAGGGTTTTACTGGAAGGTGTTGAAATCAATCGCTTGAGCGGAGAAGTATTGAGAAAAAAGCGGGCCGAGGTCCAGATTGTCTTTCAAGATCCTTTTTCATCGATGAATCCACGCATGCTGGTCGGAGAGATCATTGAAGAAGGGATAAAAGCCTTACGTCCTGAAATCGATACTGTTGAAAGGCAGCGGCGTGTGCTTGAGCTTCTCAGGCAAGTTGATTTGCCGGAAGAATCGGCGCAGCGCTATCCCCATGAGTTTTCAGGAGGGCAGAGACAGCGAATTTGTATCGCCAGGGCCTTGGCTGTAGAGCCCAAGCTGATTGTGTGTGACGAGCCGACCAGTGCGCTGGATGTGTCTGTCCAAGCTCAAATCATAGCTTTACTTAAATTGCTGCAACAGCAAAAAGGTATCAGCTATCTGTTTATTACACATGATTTGGCCTTAGTGGCCGAAATTGCCGACGATGTTGCCGTCATGTTTGGTGGAAAGATTGTGGAATATGGCCGTGTAGAACAGGTGTTGATGCATCCCGAGCATGCCTACACAAAGACGCTGCTTAAAGCGGTGCCTCAACTACAGATTTAAGGTGAGATTTCTTTTCGAAGGGCAGATAGATAATGAATTAGGGCTTTGTGGGTAGTGTGTATACCCCCGCTTTTGATTAAGGCACTGTTCGAGGGAATAGTAGAAAAATAAATCAACTCCGTCATTCCTGCATGGATTGCAGGAATCCAGTTCACAGGGATGTGAAAGTCCAACGCCATCCATAGCTTCTGGATCCCGGTAATCCATGCCGGGGCGGACACCAACTATTATTGCGAACAGTACCTTAATAACGAACTTGTCAGGCTCAAGTATTGCCCAAGACGACTTTTAGTTCTTTCCCTGCTTTGAGGTTTTTAGCATTGCTGGGATTCCATTTAACCAAGTCTGAGACTGGAACATTAAATTTCTTGGAAATCTGGGTCAACGAATCACCCGGTTTGATTTTATATTGGACTTGTTTGTTTACCGGTTTTAAGGCCGATTTCGCACTCGCCAATGTTTTCACTTTTGATGAGGATGATTTTTTTGCAGCGCTTTGTTTTGTTTCAAGCTTAGTGGATGCTATTGTCTTAATAGCTTCTGATTTTCCAGGGTTTTTGATTACCAGTTTTTGACCTGCTTTGATTTGAGCACCCGGTTTCAAGTTATTCCACTTGGCTAAGTCATTTGCGCTCACAGAAAATTCCTGACTGATACGCCAGAAGGTCTGCCCTTTTGTTACGGTATGAGTGACTTGCTTAGCCGGTTTTTCAATTATTTCCTTTTGGCTGGATACGGCAGCAGTTTGGCTGGCTTTAGCTGAGCCTGGTAACGCTAGCGTTTTGCCGGATTGTATATGAGATGCTTTGCGCAAGCCGTTAGCCTTTAATAACGCACTGACGGTAACGCCATATTTATTGGCGATTTCGCCTAAGCTTTCACCCCGTTTTACAACATGCTTTTCAGGTTTTTTGTTGCTGACCGGGAGTTGTGTTCTTGTGATTTTTGCGGTTACAGGTTGTTCTTGTTCCGGTTCATCATAGCTGGAAACTCTGTCATCAACGGAAAGTTGAGCAAGGTTCTGACGGAACAGTTCTGCCTGATTCACAGGAATCAACAGGCGGTTAGGGCCGTTAGAGGTGGTTCTGTTCTTTTTAAAGGCCGGATTGAGCTTGACTATTTCCTCCATGGACGTATTAGCCAGTTCGGCCGCCTTTCTGAGATCCAGCGGAGAATCGACATTGACGACTTCAAAATAAGGCTGGTCAGGAATATCTTGTAAAGGGATATTGTAAAGCTCTGGATTGGCAAAGATTTTTGCAACCGCGATTAATCTTGGCACGTAATTAAAGGTTTCATTGGGCATTCTTAACGACCAATAGTCAGTTGGCAGGTCATTAGCCATATTCCTGTCTATGGACTTTTGAACATTACCTTTGCCCCAGTTGTAGGATGCTAGTGCCAGCAACCAATCGCCTTCGAAGTTTTCGCCCAGGTCTTTTAAAAACTGGGTGGCCGCTTGAGTGGAAGCATACACATCGCGTCTGCCGTCATACCACCGGTTTTGTTTTAAACCGTAGAGGCGTCCTGTCTCAGGGATAAATTGCCACAAACCGGAGGCCTGAGCCGATGAGTTGGCGTCTGGACGGAATGCACTTTCAACGATGGGTAGAAGTGCCAGTTCCCCGGGTATATTTTTTGACTCGATTTCTTCAAGTATCAAATGCAGGTAAGGTTCGGCTCTTTGCTGAACTCGAACCAAATATTCAGGGTTTTTTATAAACCAATTGATTTCTTTTTCTATGCGTTCGTTTTCGACTTCAGGCAGTGCATAGAGCGAAACCAGCCTATCCCAAATGCTTCCACCTTCACCTTTAACATAACCCGCTGAAGATTTTTTAAAATTTAATTTAGCGAGTTTACGATTAGGGTATTTGGGTCTGACTGTTGGCTTAGCGTAGTAGTCATCATGAGAGATTACAGGTGGTTTAACACTTTGACTCAAACTGTCATTTGCCGTGTGAGAAGTACATCCCGCAGTGGTCATAATCAAAAGCGATAAAATCGGCAATGACCTGTTAGAATTAATCTTAATCATATCATTTATACTTTTTTACCAAGGAAAACGATAGTATAGCCGCTTTTGTTTGAAATTCATCGTATTTTGCATTTTGAGACTCCTGTATGAAGCGTAAATTTTTATTCGGCTGGTATCAAACGCCAAGAGGAAAGCTCTTGCAAGAGGTCGAAGCTTCTTTTATTAAGCGTTCAATAACAGTGAGTTGCAAGCAAAAGATATTGCAAATAGGTGGGTTGGGCTGGGAAGAGGAGTTTATTGATTGCGATTTATACGATGTTGCAATTCTTGATATAAACGGCTTGGGATGCCCAAAAGCGAAGAAATTAAGAGCAAAAGCCTATGCTTTGCCTATTCAAAGCGAAAGTATTGATTTGATTTTGCTTCCGCATCTGCTGGAATTTGATGCTCATCGCTTTCAAACCATGCGCGAAATTGAGCGGGTATTAAAGCCCGAAGGTCACTTGGTCATCATCAACTTTAATCCCTGGAGCTTTTGGGTGCGTTATCAGTATTTATGGGAAATCCGATTGGCGGATTCTGTTTTGGGTCACTTCATCAGTAAAAAACGAGTACTCGATTGGTTGCGCTTGCTTAACTTTGAAGCCAAAGCCATTTCCGATCTCACCATCGATAAAGATAAACCCAGGCCTGTCGATGTGGATGGCGGCTTTGTGTCTTTGTTTGCCACATCTTATGCAATCAGAGCGATTAAACGGCGCTACAATCTGATTCCATTTACCCCGGTCACCGTTAAAAAATCAGGTTTTGCCATTGCCGGTAACATGGAATCCTCGCAAAGATCACAAGATAATGTCTGAGTCGGTCATCATTTATACCGATGGAGCCTGTAAAGGCAATCCCGGTCCGGGAGGTTGGGGAGTGATATTGGCCTATAAAGGTAAGGAAAAAGAGCTGCATGGCGGAGAAGCCCTGACAACCAACAATCGAATGGAACTCATGGCCGCCATTAAGGCGCTGGAAGAACTGAGCCGTCCTTGTGAGGTTGTATTGAATACCGATTCCAAATACGTTCTTCAAGGTATTACCGAGTGGTTGCCCAACTGGAAAAAAAGAGGGTGGAAAACCGCGGCTAAAAAACCGGTCAAAAATGAAGATTTATGGCGCAGGCTAGATCAGGCCCTCATTCAGCATAAGGTGCAATGGCAGTGGATCAAGGGCCATTCCGGTGATCCCGGCAATGACCGTGCCGATCAACTTGCCAATCTGGGTATTGAATCACTGAAGCAAGCCGTTACCGGGTAAGGCGTTTCTCGATGCTGTGTAGTTAAGTGTATTGTGTAGGAGCGGGCCATGCCCGCGACCTAGAGTGGTTCAATTGCTGGCATGGCCCGGTCCTGCAATAAAGCCTATCGATTCCGATGGCATTGACTTAACGGCATTGGCGCCTTCTCGGTGGCTTAAATTTAAATAACGACGCTTTTCACTAAAACACTCACTTTTTAAGCAACAATGACAAGCACTTTAGACTATGTAGAACAATTGCCTAAATCCCTTCATCGTTATTCCATTATATGGATTCATGGATTAGGCGCCGATGGGCATGACTTTGAGGGTATAACACCCGCTCTGGACCTCCATGATGCCGGTGTGCACTTTATTTTTCCTCATGCTCCGCTGCAACCGGTTACGATCAATGGCGGAATGGTCATGCGTGCCTGGTATGACATCATGGAAATGACGCTGATCCGGAAGGTTGATGAAAAAGGCATTTACGCCTCGTCAGATGCCATCCATGAGCTGATTCAAATGGAAATCAATAAAGGGATTCCTTCCGAAAATATAGTGCTCGCCGGATTTTCACAAGGCGGCGTCATTGCGTTGCATGCAGGTTTGCGCTTTCCACAGAAACTGGGCGGCATTGTTGCGCTATCGACCTATTTGCCGACAATTCCCCAGCTTAAAACCGAAGCCGCTGAAACAAACAAAACCACGCCGATATTGATGGTTCATGGTATGGCAGATCCTGTGGTCGCGATTCAGGCGGGTAAAATGGCGCGTGACGGTTTGATTGCATTAGGTTGTGAGGTCCAATGGCTGGAATTTGCAATGCAGCACGAAGTGATTTATCAGGAAATTGATGCGATCAAAAAATTCATAAAACAGTGTTTCAATCAGTGAGGCAGCTTCAATGAGCAGACAAGTCGTACTGGATACCGAAACAACAGGATTAAATCCCCAGGAAGGCCATCGCATCATTGAAATCGGTTGTGTTGAATTGGTCAACCGGCGCTTAACCGGGCGGCATTTTCATGTCTACATCAATCCGCAGCGTGTGATTGATAGCGGCGCGATTGAAGTACACGGTATCACTAATGAGTTTTTGACCGATAAACCGTTGTTTACCGACATTGCAGATGATTTTATCCAGTTCATTAAAGAATCTGAATTGATAATCCATAACGCGCCTTTTGACGTAGGGTTTATCAACCACGAATTTGCCTTGCTGGATAAGACGCTCGGCACCGTTAACCACTACAGCGAAGTATTTGACACATTGACCTTTGCCCGCAAAAAGCATCCCGGTCAGCGTAACAGTCTGGATGCTCTGTGTAAGCGTTATGGAATAGATAACAGCCACAGAGAGCTACACGGCGCATTGCTGGATGCCGAAATTCTTGCCGAAGTGTATTTATTGATGACCGGTGGGCAATCTTCGCTATTGGAAGAAGCCACAGACAGCGGGCAAGAGCAAACAAATCTGCAAGTAAAACGGGTTTTAGCTGACCGCAAACCTTTAGCCATCATCTACTGCAATGAAGACGAGCTTCAGCAACATCAGGCCCGGTTGGCCGCCATAGAAAAAGCAAGCGGCAATTGTTTGTGGAAATAGGGATCAAGCATTCGTAACAGAAAAAGTATCTACACAGCCAGGTAGGTTGGGTTAGCTCGGAGAGCCTAACCCAACAATCGAAGCATTCAACTTACGAAATGTCTATCTGTTGGGTTATGGCTTCTGGTTTCCGGCAATCCCTGCCGGAACGACGGTAACTATTAATGCAAACAACGCTCTCTAACAAGCGTGGACAATCCTAAAAAACTGGGAAACTTCAGTTAACCAAACAACCACCATGAATCCAAGTTTCCAGCAATCCCTGCATCTTCAAATCCATTCCTCTCTCTGGCAACTGCGCTTTATCTGCCTAGTTCATTTGCTGGCCTTATCTGCCGTATTATTGGCTTCATTATCCATCTGGATTAAGGTTCTGCTGATCCTTTGTTTGGTGGTTAGCGGCTTTATCTATTCGCAACGAGCAGCCGATCCCAAGAATAAAATGGCCGTTAGATACAGCGATGCAAACGGCTGGCAAATTGATGTCGGAAACGGTTTTGAAGCCATTCAAATTCGCTCATCCACCGTAATAACGCCTTGGCTCATTGTGCTTCATTACACCTTGGTCAGTCGCAAACTTTACGTGCCCATTTTTTACGATGCACTGAATACCGCCGATTTTAGAAAATTACTCGTGCAGCTTAAAGTTAGCGGACTGGGTTAGGCAGGTTAATCCTGAATGGATGGATAGAAGCTGACCATCCATGTCGCGGGGTATCCGGCCCGGCGGTCATGAAGTCGTTTCTTAAATCTGACAAAGTAGAATTAAGAACGGTATAATTGCCGCTTTTTACGGGAAGCCTGCCCGTACCGAATAACCAGAAACTGAGAGCACTATGGCCCTATATTGTGGAATCGTCGGCTTGCCGAATGTCGGCAAATCGACTTTGTTTAACGCCCTGACCAAGGCAAAAATTGCTGCTGAAAATTACCCGTTTTGTACCATCGATCCTAATGTCGGCGTCGTTCCGGTTCCGGACAGTCGGATGGACAAGCTGGCCGAAATTGTCAAACCACAGCGCATACTGCCCACCACGATTGAATTTGTCGACATTGCGGGTTTAGTGGCAGGCGCATCCAAAGGGGAAGGGCTGGGTAACCAGTTTTTAGGCAACATCCGCGAAACAGATGCGATCGCCCATGTCGTGCGCTGCTTTGTCGATGATAATGTCATTCATGTCAGCGGTAAAATCGATCCCGTCGCCGATATAGAAGTTATCAACACAGAATTGGCGCTTGCCGATATGGCGACGGTTGAAAAAGCCTTGCTGCGCGTAATGAAAGCCTCAAAGTCAGGCAATAAGGACGAATTGGCAAAAAAGGAAGTTCTGGAAAGAGTCAATCAGCAACTTGACAAAGGCGAACCGGTCCGAGCGTTAAGACTAACTGACGATGAAATAGCGCTGATCAAAGAGCTGTGCCTGTTGACAATCAAGCCGACAATGTACATAGCTAACGTTCAGGATGACGGATTTGAAAACAATCCGATGCTCGATAAAGTGCGCGCTCATGCGGAAAAAGAAGGCGCGATCGTCGTGCCTGTCTGCGCGGCCATTGAGTCAGAAATCGCACAATTGGAAGAAGATGAAAAACAGGAATTTCTTCAGGATCTGGGCTTGGATGAACCGGGCTTGAACCGTGTGGTCAGGGCAGGGTATCAATTGCTTAACCTGTCCACTTACTTTACCGCCGGCGTTAAAGAAGTGAGGGCCTGGACCATACCTGTCGGCGCTACTGCACCGCAAGCCGCCGGCGTGATTCACAGCGATTTTGAAAAAGGCTTCATTCGCGCAGAAGTCATCGCTTATGACGATTTCGTCACTCATAAAGGCGAGCAAGGCGCTAAAGATGCGGGCAAATGGCGCCTGGAAGGTAAAGACTACATCGTCAAAGACGGCGACGTCGTGCACTTTAGATTCAACGTTTGACAAACAAAAAGCGGGTCACTATAATGCCCGCTCTTTTACAGACCTCCTTAGGCGATGTAGCTCAGCCGGTTAGAGCGTGGGATTCATAACCCCAAGGTCGGTGGTTCGATCCCACCCATCGCCACCATAAAACAGAAATAGATTTTCTCCTCACTAGTTTTTTCCTACACCTATAGTCCGCCTGATTCAGGCTTGGATTGATAATCATCGGGATGATTTGCTTGCCGATTTGGATTTGGCCATTAATGGACAGGCACCATTTCCTATTGATCCTTTGCGCTAGCCATTACATGCAAAAGGATGTTTATCTTGTCCCACATGATGATTTCACCCTTGAACTATAGTTTGATAACGGTAACCACCGCGTTTTTTATGCCGTTACTTATCTTGATAGGGCGTGTTTTTCCGGCTAAGCGACTGTAGCTATTTTAAACAGGCTTATGTGGCCTTTGATACGGTCTGTTGTCAGCAATTCTCAATTTAGGCAGATCACCCTAAGCGCTTTCATCGGGGAATAGGGATATTCAGACCATCAAGCATAAATTCCATCAAATGTTGCCAGCTATCAAAACAAACATAACGAGTGAGCGCCCTTAAATCGTTAAAAAACGTCTTCCGACTGGGCAATTCTTCACGCAGCAATCGATAACATTGA
>Ga0208244_100453_pt1 | contig 40059 bp, 43 predicted proteins | sample SubbioCR12Aug_5A_FD_184828 | JGI IMG/M metagenome (GOLD analysis project Ga0208244, IMG submission 184828) | Serpentinite rock and fluid subsurface biosphere microbial communities from McLaughlin Reserve, California, USA - CR12Aug_5A (SPAdes) | ecosystem: Environmental > Terrestrial > Deep...
TACACCCCGATTGGCGACCTGACGGTGGATGGCTGGTTCGTGATGGGCTTTGTCGGCGCGGCTGGCGGCAAGAATGGTGTGGCGGATGGCAAGACCACTGTTTCTCTTGATGCAATGACCCAGGCACTGACCTTCTTCAAAGACGTTCAACCTTACTCGTCTGAGATTGGTAACGGCGACCAGGCCAACGTGGACTTGTTCACGACCAATGAAGTAGCTTACTACATCATGGGGCCGTGGGCCAACCCTGGCTTGCTGGACGCCAAAAATGCCAACCCCGATTTCAACTATGATTACTGCCTGGTTCCAGGCGCGACCGCCACGCAGTTCGGTGGCACCAATGGTGGTGAGTGGATTGGCGTGACCAAGGGACCGCGCTCGGAAGCTGCCTTCAAATGGGCTGCCTTCCTGGCTGATTCTGCCCAGACCAAGCGTTTTGCCGCTCAGCTGGGGCGCACGGTGCTCAACGATGTCGCGATGGCAGACCCGGAAGTGCAGAAAAACGACCTGAACGTGTTGACTGCTACGGCCACCAACTATGGCTTTGCCGATGCCGCCTACTTCACCTTCTGGCCGCTCGATGCGCGCACCCCCTTCAAGGATGCGGCAGCTGATGTCTGGTATGGTGTTGCTCCCGCTGATGCTGCCCAGGCTGCAATTGAAGCCCTCAACGACATACTGGCTGGTGCTCCATAGACGAGATAGTTTACATCTCTTTTGGGTAAAATGAAAAAGGCGTCCCGTGTCCCAGGAATGTGACACGGGACGCCACCATCGACTTGACATTACTTTCTCCGTTCATGATATCCACTCGGCAGGTGCGCCATGACACATCTTCGTAAATTTTTTCGGCAGTATTTGAAACATTATGTACTCTTGCTGCCATTTTTTATTCTCTTTGCCCTTTTCTTCTTATACCCTCTTGTGCATAGCGTTGTGATTAGCCTGACCAAGTGGAACGGTATTCAGGCACCGGTTTTTGTTGGGCTGGATAACTATGTTCGCATTACACAACAAGCAAGGTTTTCAACCAGTATGCTCAATTTGGGACGTTTCGTGCTGATTGTTGTGCCGATGGGCGTCACCATTGCGCTGGCACTGGCATTGCTGGTTGATACCTTCACACCCCGCTGGGGTAATTTTTTCAGGAGCATGTACTTCTTCCCGGTCATCATCCCCATGTTTTTGTCAGCGGCCATTTTTCGTTACCTGCTGTCCCCCAGGGTAGGCATTATCCCCCTGGGTTTGGAATCTATTGGTTTGACCGGAATCAATTGGTTAAGCAACCCGGAATACATGGTTCCGGCAGTGGCCCTGGTAGACATGTGGCGCGCCATCGGCTTTAACTTTTTACTTTTGTTTGCTGGTCTCAAGGCGATTCCAAGAGAATACTTCGAAGCAGCCCAGGTGGATGGAGCAAATCGCTGGCAGGAAATTCGCCACATTTCCATTCCACAACTGGAGCCTGTTTTGTTCCTGGTGATTGTCAATGGGTTTATTGGCGCTTTGCAGTCCTTTGATATTCCCTGGCTATTAAGTTTGTCCACTTTCGTTAACTATGGCGGCACACGTAACGGCATGCTCTTCCCGGTCATGGAAATTTACATGGCAGCCTGGGGCCGTCAGGATTTTGGCGGCGCTTCGGCTTTTGCGGTCATCCTCCTGGCAATCACACTGGTTATTACCGTGCTGCAGTTTGTCTGGCGCAGCAGGCGACTTGCGAAATAAGGAATGCGAAAATGAAAATGTTTTATTTATCTCAAAGTTTTGTCCGCTGGCTGATTGCCATGCTATGGGTGATTGTCGCAATTTTCCCGCTCTGGTACACCTTTAGCGTCGTGTTCTCGCCAGCTGGCGTACCTGTCACCCAGCAGTTTTTTCCAAGCTCTTTCTTTGCTGGCATTGAGAAAGTTTTCGCCGTCCTAACCCAGACCAATTTGAATATCGTCAAGGCAAGCGGCGTGACCCTGTTGTATGCCACACTACAAGTAGCGGGAATGATTCTGGTAACATCCCTCGCCGCTTATGAATTTGCGCTGTTTGATTTTCCCGGTAAAAACTTCTTGTTTATCCTGGCATTGTCATCCTTGATGATGCCTGTTGCCGTGACTTTGATCCCGCTTTTTCAATTGGTGATTAAATTTCAATGGCTAAATACCCTGCAAGGATTGGCCGTACCAGGCATGGCCTCCGCGTTGGCGTTATTCATTTTTCGCCAATTTATGGAGACTTTGCCTCGCGAACTAATCGACGCCGCTGAAATTGATGGCGCATCGCACTTTGGCATCTATCGAATGATTATCCTGCCGCTTTCCGGCAATGCCATTCTAACGGTGACTGTTTGGGCTTTTGTGACGGCCTGGGCCAATTACATTTGGCCGCTGGTGGTGCTCACTGACCCGGATATGTACACAGTTAGCCTGGTGGCTGCGGCTCAGGTGGGGCAACGCAGTTGGTCAACGGTTGATTTTGCAATGGCAACTTATCTTATTTCAGCCATTCCGCCCATACTGCTGTACATATTCCTGCAACGCTACATTATTCAAGGTTTCTCAACAACAGGTCTGAAAGGCTAAGTTAATCCCTGGCACCCTGTTCCGCATTGCGTCAACCTCGTAATGCCTGCTTAAACGTACCTGTTCACTGAATGAAACAAAGATGAACGCCAAACTTACCATACTAAAACTTGAACAGCATCTGAAACTGATAAACACGCTTGTTTATCGCAGGCGTATCAGGTTGGAATCTTTTCGCTACCAGCCACTGGACAAACCCGAAGCCGCCCTTTTTTCGCTTGCAGATGACCTGTCGGGCGAGGTCATTCTCCCTAATTCATATTGGGCAGATTGGCAGCGGAACTTCATCCTGCACGGCAATTTTTGCCTGCCCCTGGACTGGGATACAGATTCTCCGATTGCCTTGTTCCTGCCGATAGGAACTGCCGATGATTTCAGCCATCCCGAAGCGCTGGTTTATGTCGACCAGGCCCCCCTGGCGGCTTGCGACCGTCATCATCAGGAAATCCTGTTGCCCCAACGTTACCTGGATGGCCAGCCACACCATCTTATCCTGCATGGCTGGACGGGCATGCAACATTGGGATGGTTCAGAACCGGGAACGCGCCTGTTTATGCGCCCGTGTGAACTCGTCCAAATTGACCAGCCAACCCGCGACTTTATCGCAACGGCCCGGGTTGCCCTGGATGTTGCCAAAACCATTGACGCCAACCAACCATCTTTCGGCGATTTGTTGAATGGATTGAACTCGGCTTTCAATCTTTTGGATTTGATAGAACCATTTGGAGATGGATTCTACAAGAGCATCCCCGCCGCCCACAACAGCCTGCGTTCCGATATCCGGGCATCCGGTTCCAGCCTGGGCGTGGATATCTGCGCTATTGGACAAAGCCATATTGATTTGGCCTGGCTTTGGACTTTGGGCCAAACGCGTCTCAAGGCTGGGCGCTCATTCCATACAGTCTTGCGCCTGATGGACGAATTTCCCGATTTTGTCTTTAGCCAAAGCCAGCCCCAATTGTATGAATACGTCCGGCAGGATTACCCCGACCTTTTTGAGCGTATCCAACGCAGGGTTGCCGATGGGCGCTGGGAAATTTTGGGGGGCATGTGGGTTGAGCCAGATTGCAACCTGAGCGGCGCGGAAGCCCTGGCGCGCCAATTCCTGCTTGGGCGGAATTACTATCAGGAACACTTCGGCGCACAGGCAGAATCGCCTGTACTTTGGCTGCCGGATACTTTCGGTTTTCCCTGGTCTTTGCCGCAATTGATGGCACAGGCGGGCATCCGATATTTTCACACCATCAAAATGGGTTGGAACCAGACCAACCGCATACCCTGCGATAGTTTCTGGTGGCGGGGTCTCGATGGGACCAAAGTATTGGCACATTTTGCCACCAACGAATGCAACGTTTTCCTTTCGCCAGAAAACGCCATCAAAGCCTGGGAAAAATATCCGCAAAAAGAAACTCATCACGAGATTGCCCTGCTTTATGGCTGGGGTGATGGCGGCGGAGGCCCGACGCGCGAGATGCTTGAAAATCTGCGCGAACTGGAAAATTTCCCGGCTGCGCCGCGTGTCCGTTCTGGGAAAGCAAAAGACTTTTTTGAACGGCTCGAAAAAACTGCGGGAGAAAACCTGCCTGATTGGAATGGTGAACTCTACCTGGAAAAACATCGCGGCGTTTATACCACCCATGCGGAAATCAAACGCGCCAACCGCAAGAGCGAGTTTCTATTGCACGATGCAGAATTTCTCGCCAGCGCCGCTCGCCTGCTCGACCCTGGTTATCGCTACCCGGCGGAAGCTTTGCGCCAAGCCTGGAAATTGGTCTGCTTGAACCAGTTTCACGATATCCTGCCTGGCAGCAGTATCGGCGAAGTGTACGCAGATGCCAGACAGGATTATGCCGCCGTTGAGCAATCCGGGATTGAGATTTGCCAGATGGCTTTGGCCTCGATTGCAAACACAATCGGCGGTGATTTTGTGATTGCGAACCCGATTGGTTTCAAACGAAATGACCTGGCTTTCCTGCCCGACCATCTTGCCCGGTGCCCGGGACAATCCTTGCAACATCTGGACGGCACGCCCGTCTGGCTGCAGCCCACGCTGGAAGGCACGTTGATTGCCGCCGGGGAGCTACCCCCTTACAGTATTACACCCCTGTTTATTACCGAAAGCCTGTCAGCCCAACCTGAAACCGCTTTATGCGCAGCCAGTAACTTGCTTGAAAATGATTTGTTGAGGGCGGAATTCAATTTGCATGGAGAAATCACACGTCTTTATGACAAGGCTTGCGAGCGCGAGGTGCTCGCAACAGGGCAGGTAGGTAACCAGTTCCAGGCGTTTGAGGACCGTCCGGTTGATTCGGACGCCTGGGATATTGATTCGTTCTATGAGGACAAACCCCTGGCGTTGGATGGAAGCACTACGGTGCGAGTAATAGAAAATGGCCCACTGCGCGCGACGATTGAATTTCAACGGCAGTTTTTGCACAGCCAGGTCATCCAACGCGTCTCGCTGGCATATAACAGTTCCCGGCTTGACTTTGATACCTGGGTCGATTGGCATGAGCGTCATATCTTGCTAAAGGTCGCTTTTCCGGTGAATATTTTGTCTCCTTTTGCAACTTATGAGATTCAGTGGGGCAGTATCCAGCGACCAACCCATCGGAACACCAGTTGGGAGCAGGCGCGTTTTGAAGTCTGCGCCCAGAAATGGGCAGATTTGAGTGAAGGCGGGTATGGCGTCAGCCTGCTCAACGATTGTAAATATGGGCATGATGTTCATGATAATGTGCTCCGTCTCAGCCTGTTGCGAGGCAGCACTTCGCCAGACCCACAGGCAGACCAGGGTGAGCATCATTTCATCTACAGTTTGTTACCCCATAAAGATGGCTGGGAAATTGAGACTGCTGCCCATGCCTACGCTCTAAATGATCCGTTATTTGTTTTTAAGGCCAATGACCAGGAAAAGAAATCAACCAGTAGCCTTTTTTCATTTGTCAGTGCAAGTTCGCCCAACATCATCATTGAGACTGTCAAAGTTGCTGAGGATGGCAACGGGGTAATTGTTCGTTTGTACGAGTATCAGCGCAAGCGTGGCCCGGTTGCGCTAAGGACCGGCTTCCACCTGGTGCAAGTTTGGCGCACGGATATTCTGGAACGAAACCAGTCTGTGGTTACATCGACAGATAACCAGATAGAAATAACCGTTTCTCCTTTTGAAATCGTCACTTTGCGGCTCATACCCATAACTTAACCTTGAAATCAAATCTCTTTGAAACGGAAGGTATACAATGAAATTCCACTCTGCTGAAATTAACCCGGATTGGTGCATTGTCGAAGATAGTTTCGATATCACCAAGAACCGCCACTATGAATCGGTCTTTTCGCTTGGCACTGGTTTCATGACCACCCGCGCCAGCATCGATGAAGGCTTCAACGATGATGACCAGTCGGTGGAATATGAGCGCCGTATGGACAACACCACGCTTGAAAAAACGCGCGAAACCAAGAGCCGTTGGGGCACTTTCATGCCTGTTGTTCAGGCCAACCACCCCACTTTGCGCCAGGGGATTGTCAATCTGCCCTATTATCTCGGATTGATTATCCATGTGGATGGTGAAAAACTGGATTTGGAGCAAGGCAAAATCCTTGAATATTGCCGCTGGCTCGATTTGCAAACTGGCACACTTTATCGGCATGTGCTTTGGGAGACATCTTCTGGCAAACAGGTGGATGTCACCTGGCAGCGTTACATGAATCCAGAAGATCGCTTTGCCTGCATACAGGATGTCAACCTGACCGTCAGTCAGGATGCCGAAGTCGTGATCGAGAGTTTTGTTGATAGCGATATTCGTACTAACGGGTTCGATAAATTCGCTCGTTTTTCGGTTGGCGCTGAAGGCGATTTGCTCTTTTCGGATGTGGAAACCAATCTTCAAAATCGTATTATTACTGCCAGCCAGTGTTTTTACAACCTTCCAACACAGCAAAAAGTTGATTTAACGGTTCGCAGGGTCACGGGCAGCGCGCGTTTTTGTCTGGAAAACGGCGAAAATCTTGAAGTACGCAAAATCTCTTTTACCGCAACTGATGCTTACTTCCCATCCGACCAATTGCTTAAGATAGCCCGTGAAAATATTCAGAAACTTGGACATTTGGAGGCTGAATCACTCCATGCCCGTCATGTGGCAGTTTGGGCAGAATTGTGGCGCAAATCAGATATTCAAATCAAGGCTCACGATGCATCAGGTTACAACAGCCAGCTTGCTATTCGGGCAGCGATTTTTCATTTGTTGAAAGCCAAGGGTCTTGAAGACCGTGCCCTGCTATGCCCGAAAGGCAGTACAACAGAGATGTATTACGGCTCGGTCTTTTGGGACTTTGAGATTTTTATGCTGCCCTTTTTCATCTATACCCATCCAGACCTGGCTCGAACCGCGCCTGATTTCCGTTATCGAGGCCTGGATTCTGCCCGAAAATTGGCGCATGATTATGGCTACGGCGGCGCAAAGTATCCCTGGCAATCTGACCGCTCTGGAAATGAAACCTGTGTCCCCTGGCAGTATGCTGACCATCAGGTCCATATTGCGGCTGATGTTGCGCTGGGGGTGTGGCACTATGTTTGTGCGACTGGCGACAAAAAATTCTTGTATGAAAAAGGCGCTGAAATCATATTTGAGACCGCTCGTTATTGGACCGAACGAGTTGATTCATTACCAAACAGGCCTGGGTTGCACATCTTGGGCGTAATGGGGCCTGACGAATACAAACCGATTACAAACAACAATGCTTTCACCAATTTTTTGGCGCGCCTGAACCTACAACTGGCGGTGGAGGTGGCCGGGGATTTGAAATTAAACGACTCGGAACATTATGACCATCTGTGCCAAAAAATCGGATTGCGCGATAGTGAATTAATTGAGTTTGGAGAAATTGCCGCGCAAATTAATCTCCCCCAGGATGACGAGCGGCACATCATCTGGCAATGCGACGATTTCGATACCGCCTTTGCTGAGATTGATATTGAGGGGTTGTGGACAGACCGTACGCGCCTGTTCGGGTTTTATGTTTCGCAGGAGAAGCGTTATCGCTCGAAGGTTATCAAACAGGCCGATGTTCTGGCATTGCTGGGTGTCTTCCCCCATCGTTTTACGGAAGAACAAAAAGCGGTTTCGTTTACGTATTACGAACCTTTTACTATTCATGATTCATCCAACTCAATGACCCATCGCCAGATGGTTGCTGCCGACCTGGGCTGGGCGGATGTGGCCTATGAGTCCTGGCTGCGCGCAATTGATATTGACTTTGGCAGATTGCCTCGCGCGAACGATGGATTGCATTATGCCAATGTGGGCGGTATGTGGCAGCAAGTGGTCTTTGGTTTTGGCGGATTGGCCAGTGCCCTGAACAAGAATTGCCTGGTTTTTAAGCCTTGCCTGCCGGAGCAGATTCAGTCCATCACTTTTCCGCTCATTTGGAAAGGGCAACCGCTGCGGGTAACGGTGACAGCCGAAACCCTGTGTTTGGAAAACCTGGATAACCGCGCCATTGAATTTTGCGTGGATGGGCAGAAGCACCAAGCCGAAGCCGGTCAGCGCGTTGAAGTGAGTCTGCGATGAATCCATACGACATTGTTTTTATTGGCCACATGGCGGTGGATGAAGTCCATCATTTTGGCGGCGAGGTGTCGGTGGGGGTTGGCAGCGCAGTCTTGTGCGGCGCATTGGCTGCAGCGCGGGTAGGTTGCCGGGTGGCAGTGGTCACCCGTATGTCGCCTGAAGATGGGCACATGGTTGAATCGTTACAATCTGCAAATGTGGCTGTGACGATTATCCCTGCGCCAACCACCACCTATGTGAAAGTCATTCATCCGTCTGCTGATGTGGATAATCGCCAGATTATCCGGGTTCGTAGCGCTGGGTTTTTCCAACCTGATGACATGCCTTTGCTTCGGGCAGGTGTTGTTCACCTGGCAGGTATTTCTGACGATGAATTTGACCTTACCTTTATCAATACCCTGAAAGCGCGCGGCCTATGTCTTTCAGCGGACATGCAGGGCTTTGTGCGCCAGGGAGATCCAGAAAGCGGCAAAATCCATTTTCGGGATGTGGCTGACAAATTTAAAATTGTGTCCCTGTTGGATTTTGTCAAACTGGATGTTGTCGAAGCTGAAATCTTGACCGGCACGCGTGACCTCGAGCAGGCTGCCCGTCAGTTTGCCATATGGGGTGCCGGCGAAGTGGTTATTACCCGCGCTGATGGTGTGCTTGCGCTAGTGGATGGTGTCCCTTATTTCAGTCCTTTTAGCAACCGTAGCATTGTCGGACGCACCGGGCGTGGTGATACCACCTTTGGGGCTTATCTCGCCTGGCGCCCAGAACATTCCGTCCAGGAAGCGTTGGATTTTGCGGCGGCACTGGTTTCAATCAAGATGGAAAGTATTGGGCCATTCAAAGGAACGCTGGAGGATGTGCTTGCGAGAATGAAAAGTTGATCCGCTATTTTCTTTTTCTCCTTTATGGGTATCCCGGCAGAAGCCGGGATACCCGCACCCAAAATGTATGACGAGTAGCTTCGCAGTTGTCTACGTAGGGAGAGAAAAATTGTGACTTACAAAAAAACCACGATAAAGGATGTTGCTTGTGCAGCAGGGGTTTCAACGCAGACGATTTCGCGGGTTCTCAATCATCGCCCGGATGTAGCAACGAAAACCCGTAAGAGGGTTTTGCGCGTGATGGCTCGTTTAAATTATTCTCCCAGCAAACTGGCACGCCAGATGCGCTGGCAGGCTAATGAAACAAGTATGCAAGCTGATTCTAATGTTGACGATGCGGCTTTTTCTTCCGCAGATGAAACGATATATAAACACATCAAAATCGCAATGGAAAAGGGCTATCTTGATTCAGAAAAAGCGAAATGGTTCCTTGATGGGGTTGAAAAGGGTTATTTCACAGATAAATATTTTTCCCATGACCTGGCTGCAGAAAAAACCATACTGATACTCTGTAGCGCATTTACAGAAATCACGTTTTGTGAAGATAAAATTTCAGAATGAATGCCCCCTTTCTGGGGTATATAAGACGATTTGTGGATGAATACCGTCGCCCGATCGCTCTTATCTTAAGACATTTCAGCAGCAAGTAAAGCCCCCACAGCACATCGAGTATCAGCCGCCAGTGCCAATCCCCAGAACTTCCAGCGACTGGAAATAGTAGAAAAATGCTTGCGGGTTGGTTTTTTTGAGTTTGTTGAGCTTGTTGTATGCCGGGCTAGCAATGCTCCAGGCCGCCATTGTTGCCGTGTTTTCAAGGCGGGGGATAGTACGTTCTTTCTTCATCAGCAGCGCTGCCATAAGTGCGGTTTTTCCTGCGCACAGGATGGCACTGTCTACGTTGAAAGTTCCGTCATAGACAAAAGCCGCCAGTTTTTTGAACCCATCCTGAAGTTCGGAATATTCCTGGGGCGCGCCCGCCCCGCGCATCCCAATCATACAGGCGGTTTCAAAGGTATCCTGCAAAACATCCTGGGGTGTCAGGTCTGGCAATCCCCGATAAACCAGCTCCTGTTCAGCAATGGATTCAAATGTGGTCAAAACCAGGGGCAATTCTTCTGCAACGTCAAACAACAATCCGATATCGAATAGCTGTTTGGCGATTTCAAGTTCTTTGCCCAACCCATATTGAATGCCGGTGGTGCGCGGCGCAAAAGCGGTCAGTTTATCACCCAGCAAACATTCCGCGACCGGGCAAGTTATCGTGACTGGCTCACCTTCCTGGGCCAGCAGCGGCGTTTCAATCGGCAAAAACCGGGTTTTTGGGTATGGATTCTGTTCAAATAGAATGTCCAGCAAAATCTGGCTTTCTTTGTTCTGTATCACCGAGTGGAAGAAGAATTTGTAATGGGCTTTGGGCAATTCGCCAGCGCGCCGGTTTTCTTCGTAACGATGAAAAACACCTTGCTCGACGACTTTTTGAAAATGACTTTCCAGATGTTTGTCATCCGCCAGAAGAACATCAATGTCTATCGAGAACCGGCGAGGCGTTTTGAACAACAGTATCAGCGCAGTGCCGCCTTTGAAAACAAAATCCAGGCCACTATTGTGGAGATTTTCCAACAAGGTTAGGGCCATAATCATTTTTTCAATCAGGATTGGGTCTTTGCCAAAGGCCGTCTCGCGGACTCGCATGATCCATTCCTGACTGTGTGAATGTTTGCTAATCATCTTGATGCTCTCCGGTCTGAGTAAGTGCAGCCATTGTCTTCGTGTCAATGAAGTTCTTTAGTCGTGCCCCTGCATTACGCCGACCCGCATAGCGGAAGAGAGTTTTCTCATTAATCCAATATGCGCTGAAGACGTTCTCGAAAATATGGACAAGCTCTTCGCCCTGAAAAGCGAAAAACTTGTCCGAGTCCACAAAAATATCTACCAGGATTTTCTCCAGGCGTGGAAAGACCACCCCGCGCAGTTTTTTCTTTGGGGATTGGGTCACTAGGCGCGAGATCAAAATGCTTTCAGGCAAAGGCAGGATATAACGTTCCATCATGGCCCGATCGGGTTCCAAGAAAACCTGGCCGGGATATTCCTGCGCGAGATGATTGAAGACAGACTCGCAGGCGTCTTTTTCTACTTCCAGAATAATTTGATTATTGGCCGGTTGGTGGCGCATCCATTCGTGCAGCAGCCCGGTTTCCCAGGACAAGGTTTCCAGATATGGAAAAGCCTGCTTGACGATTTCCTGGATACCCTTGCACGCTGAAGACCAATCAGGCACAAAGTTTTCTCTGGATACTGCTTCCTCGTTCCCAGTTCGCGCGTACATCCCCGCGCCGATGGGGGTCAGCACCTGGCGTTTTTCAAGCGCATACAAAATACGACGAAAGGCCTGCTCGCTCAATTCTGGCTGGAAGCGGCTGTAGAAGCGCCGCAAGGCCGATTTTTGAAAAGGCCTACGGGTAGGGAATTTTTTATTTAATTCGCGGATATGTAATTGCGAAATACTATTTTCCATCTTGGCCTGCTTTCGATTTCGTAAAACGTCATTTTATTCAATTTATTGACGAATTACGAAGATATTTCTAGTATATCACAATTGTTTTTTTCCCCATTGCCCAGCAACTTTTTCGCGGGATCAGGCTCTTTCACGATTTTGCGGGCCGCCTCGGTATCGAGTTCCCCTAAACGGGCCAACTGTATGAGGAATGCAAAGATGCCCGTTCCTGCGTCTTCCGTGTAGCGCTTGCCCTGCTGGCGCGGTGTGAACTCAGCAAAATCTGGTTCCTATTGAAGTCTCAATGGTCATGCCTGTGGTGCAAATCTGGAAAATGATCATGGGCATGGGCCAGGTCTGGATGGGAGTGAATATGAACATGCAATTTGGCTTTGTCAAGACCAAAGTGTTCGTGAAAATGATGGCCATCGGAATGGTTGTGGAGGTGGATATGCTCTGTTTCTTCGTGAACATGGTCATGGCTGTGCCCGGTGACATTCGAGAAAAAGACGCCAACTGTCAGCAAGGCAAAAGACAGGATGGTTATCCATCTAATCGGTTCAGCCAACAACAAAGCAGCGCCAAGGATGCCCCACAATGGCGATGTGCTGAATAAGATTTGTCCGCGTGTGGCCCCGATGATATGTGTGGTTGAGATATACAGCACAATGCTCAAACCGTAGGCAACCATACCCAACAAGATAGCCAGCAGGCTCTGGCCCTGCCATAAATCTGCGGTATTGAAAAACAGGATGCCGATAGTAATGTTGGCAATACCCCCCACCAGCCCTTTGATAAATGTTGTCGCCTTGGACGAGATACCATCCACAATCGCGGTCAGGTGATTATCCACTCCCCACGAGACGCAAGCCAGCATAATCAGGATGCCGGATTGCAGGCCGGACATATTCTCGTTGAGAGAGACAACAACGCCAGAAGCCAGCGTGAAAACAATGCCAACAAGGGCATATTTGGATAGATGTTCTTTGAAAAAAAGCACCCCCAGGATGGCAGTGGCAATCAATTCAAAATTCAACCATATCGAAACCGATGTTGATTGGGCATTTTTTAACCCGGCCAGCAAAAACATTGGCCCCAACATGCCGCCAAACAAGACAATCCCTGCCAATTTCAGGCCATTGCTTTTGATCAGCGCCGGAGCAAAATCGGCTTTGTAATTCTTAATCATGTCTGGTAAAAAGACCAGCGCCGCGCCTAAATACAACAACCCGGCCATCGAATAACTGCTTAACGAGACCATCAACAACTTACTGATAGGCGTGGCTATACCAAATAGCATTCCAGATAAGACCCCTAAAAAAATTGCTTTCTTTTGCATTGCCATCCTTCTTTAATTTTTATAATTAACCCAGATGATTTTCAGATGCGCTACAGCCTGACCGTTTTTCCCTTGACACATTGATTATTTTCCAGTTGCCCCTTAAAGCGAGTCGGGCGGCAACATAGGTTTTCATGGCAGGATTTTACCTTGATGAAGCGCAAAACAGGGCTTATAGAAACCACCACACGGGTTAAATAACCGTGTGGTGGGGTGCAACTGGGCGAGCCAGCCATATTGCTGCCAGTCGGATTTTTCACTTACAGCTTCCGTCCAAAACGGGACGCTACTTGTCCTTGTAATCCGTGGAATTACAAAGCGGCTTATCCATTCGCCTTCCTTTGGCAACAGCCTGGTTTACTTTATCAAACTGATGGCTTGAAATATCTTTTTACTACTGCTGATTTGGCCTTTGTGCCGCCTTCACCAGCCAGACGATGCCAGCCACAGCTAGCCCAACAATCAAGACCGGGTACAGGAAATTACCAAACATCATCAACCCGCCAAACATGCCAAAACCGCTCATCATACCGCCAGAAAATCCCCAACCACCTCGCATCATGCCAGGTCCCATCCCCCAGGCTGTGCCATCTTGACCCCAGCCGCAGCCTGTAATCGAGGAAGCTCCGGCTCCCCAAAAAGGCGTTGCTGCAACAAAGCCCAGCGTAAAAAACAGCACACCAACCAAGATATATCTTAGGGTGTTATTCATGAGTCATACTCCTTTGTCATTGGCTTGAACTTGCTTTCACTCATAATAACCATGGCGCTCTTACTTGGGTAGTGCTGGATCGCCTGTTTTACGGTACGTAGAATGGCTTACTCCAAGTGTTCCGGACTATTGCATAGGCCAAATAGCCTACACCTGGTCAAGTCATTTGGCGGTTTCGTAAATAGATGTATCTATATAAGATTGATTATTATGCGCCCTCCCCATAAACCCAATCCCCTTTCTCGAAAAGAGAAGTCTGGTTTGTCAGGAATTATGTGTATCCTGGCCTTTTTGATAGGCATACTGATTTTTTTATTAATTGGCGAGAGATTTTTTGGCATAAAGCCTAATCCTACCTGGATTGCCTTGCTGATGGGATTATCGGTTTCGGCGATTGTGTTTTGGGCATGGATGCAAATTCGACACCGGGAAGATAGAAATGACAATTGAGAAAGAGATTACCAAAACTGTGTGCGGCGGCAAGATTAAAGAGCCGGAAAAATATCCCGCCGCAGAATATCACGGAGAGCGGGTTTATTTCTGCAACAATGCCTGCTTACGCGCTTTTGCCCAGAATCCCGATGCTTTTATGGCTGGCGAGATTGAACATCCGTCAGATGATGAAGAATAACCCGGCCCCGCTATCCTTCCACAACCCGGACAACCGTCCCGCCTGGAATCGAAACGGTCAGGTCGCCTGGCTCGTAAGAAACCACAGGTTGGGCCCAGCGAAATATCCATTTCGCGTCATCGGGGGAGCAATTCACACAGCCGCGCGAGGATGGTTCGCCGTAATTGTTATGCCAGTAGGTCGAGTGAATGGCAACCCCGCTGCCGACAAAAAGCGAAGTCCAGCCAACGGCGGGCAAGTCCCAGCCGTCCAGCGCCCCGCCTCCGCTCAAATTCAGGGCAAACAATTTGCGCCAGATGGGATAGGCCCCGATGGGGGTGCTCCAAACATCAACCCGATTTCCCCAGGCATCAAAAAGCGCGCCAGTGGACACGCGGGCAAAGTACACTTCGGTATCCCCTTCAAAGCAGGAAAGGGTCTGGTAGGCAATGTTGATGAGGATGCTTTTGTTTTCCATTTCCGGGTGGATTGGGGCAATTTCGTCAAGGGACAGCGGGCGAAAAGCTTCAGCCTGCGCCCAAAATATGTCACCATAGCTGCCGTAACGATCCTGTACTCTATACCAGGTCTGTCCGGATTCAATTTTTATTTGGTCAGCCCAGACAATCTGGCTGTAATAATAACGGAGCGGTTGGCCCAAACCTGCCAAATTGCTGAAACGAGGTGACCGGGCAGGTGGGTTTTCTTGAATAAGGTTAACGTAAGGGATGGTCACTTCCACCCACATGCCACCTGCGTTGACGGGAAAAGCGTCAACAGGTTGATCGGGGATGTTTCTTACCGGTTGCAGTTCTGCTGACCAAAGGTAGCCCTCACCTGTATCGACCCAGCTCTGGTTAATACGCCCTGGTTTGGGCCCAACGACTTCTTTCAGGATAGGGAATACGGCGTCATGGTAGACCATGCGCAGGGTGGCGCTGTTTTCGTCAGGGGCGGCCTTGAGTTCCATTTGGGTGGCGGCAACCCGAGCCAAGCGTTCAGCTTTTGGAAAATCTGTCAGCAAAGACAGGTTTGAGAATGGGCGGAATGCCAATCCGGCCAGGCCCAGCGCCCAAAGTTTCAGAAAGTCGCGGCGCGAAAGAACACTATTTTGCATCGACATCAAAGGCAGTGGGATGGCGGTGTTCCAGCGAATCTTGCTGTTCGTGGCCGTGCACCATAAATTTCATCATTAACAGGTGTGACAGCGGACAAGCCAACAGAATGACGCCATAGACAATGGGGGTAGCCGGAATTTCGAACACGACAATGGCTACCAGTGCTGCAATCGGGATCAGGCAGCATATTAACATGATGAGCGTGTGCTTTTTTGACATGATATTCTCCTCTTTACGATTCGCGTTTATTAGGCGGCAATTGGATGAACAGGCTGCCTTTTTCGATTTTTGTTGTGAATTCACCCAACTGGTATCTTCTTTTTTGAAGGGCAGGAGGCAAGATGTAGCTGATTAGGGGAATGGATGTTGCAAGGCCGATGAAGCCACCGATGGCTGCGGTGGTTGACTTCATAAAGTCACGATGGGAGATGCGATTGGATGATGGTTTTTCTGTCATGCCAGCCTCCTTTTTTAAGAAATGTTATTTTGCGTTCATGCTCCAGACAAAAGAGCAGGTGGCATTGTCAATATTTGAAGGGCAGATTCATTTACCTGGTCTGAAAGGTTATTCGAGAGCATGGTATATGCTATCTGTCTTTGCCTGATTTTCCATCCGCCATGTAGCCTGCATGAGAATAAGCAAAACGGCTTATGGGTAAATCAGACAAGTTTGGTATAAAATCTGTGTTCTCAAGCAGTTCTTGAAAATGAGGGTATAGGCAAAAATGCCTATAAAGGAATACGGCAGATGGCGGTTTTGCCATCAAGTAGAAAACATTATGCTGGAAGCACTACTTGTATCTTGCGATTGGAGATTTCTGATGCCACCCACCTCCCCATTTTTGGTGCTAAATAAACCGTGTGACAAGGCTGTTGCCTGGGCGGTTCAGCTACTGGAACAAAACGGGCTTCACCCAGTGCAAACATTTGATTTGCAAACTGCCCGATTGGCGCACGCGGACTGCCCTTGCCCGCACCACGGAACCGCGCATTGCACCTGCCAGATGGTGGTATTGCTCGTTTATCAGGGAGACAATCTGCCTGCTACGATGACCATTCACGGCAATACTGAAGCCAGTTGGTTTTATATCGTTAATACGCCGCAACAACCCATCGGGCAGCAAGTCGAGAAGCATATTGAAGATGTATTGAACCTTGCAACCGACGCAACAATCTAACCCCAAACAAAGAGGCTGTTTACATCATGAAAAGAATCCTATTTTTAACGGTATTTCTTGTATTGCTATTGTCTGCCTGCGCAAACGTCACGCCGATGGATGACGAACAGACATCAGCTGGCGATCAGGCTGGCGCCGTGACAATGAATGCCACCGCCACACCGGGCTCCATGGTGGCGACCAACCCCGAAGCAGCGCACATGATGGAACCGATCACCGCTCCGAATGTGGAGCCTGCCAGTTCTAATTTGGGTGGACAGCCGCTGGATTTTCGCCTGGAGGACGGGGTAAAGGTTTTTGAGTTGACCGCCAAAGCAGTGAAGTGGGAATTATTACCTGGCGTGGAAGTGACCGCCTATACCTATAACGGTACCGTCCCCGGACCGATGATTCGTGTTACCGAAGGCGACCAGGTGCGAATCATTGTCAAAAATGAATTACCTGACCCCACCACCATCCACTGGCACGGGGTGGAAGTGCCCAACGCAATGGATGGCGTTCCAGGAATGACGCAAGATCCCATTCAGCCGGGTGAAACTTTCATATATGAATTCACCGCCAAACCAACCGGCACGTTTATGTACCATTCCCATTATGAAGGGGATATTCAGGTTGGCGCGGGATTATACGCGCCATTCATCATCGAACCCCAAGAACCGGAAGCCAACCCTCCGGCTGTTGACAAAATTCTGATGCTTTCAGAATGGCTGGTACGCGATGGCCTGACCTATGCCGCCATGCCGATGAGCGGTATGGAACCGAATTATTTCACCATCAACGGCAAGGCTTTTCCCGCCACCGAAACCATCACAGTCAAAAAAGGGGATGTGGTGCGCCTGCGGTTTATTGGCATCGGCCAGTTTATCCATCCGATGCACCTGCACGGTGTTCCTTTCAAGGTGGTTGCCACCGACGGCCACCCTGTTCCCGAGATGGCGCAACTGACCAAAGATACCATCAGTGTTGCTCCAGGAGAACGCTATGATGTTGAATTTGTTGCCACAGAACCCGGACAATGGATGCTGCACTGTCATATTTTGCACCATACTACCAATGACAATGTCGAGCCAGGCGGCTTGATGTTGGTCATCAACGTTACCGAATAACACAATTAAGGAGAGAGAAATGAAAAAGACATTACTGGTAAGCATTTTATTGATCATCATGGCCCTGACGCTGGCTGCCTGCGGCGCAAGCCCTGCTCCAGAATCTGATTCTGCAGCGCAGGTCAAAATTGAGTTGGAGACCAACCCAGACCCTGTAGTGGTGGGAGATGCAGAGTTAATCCTGTTGGTATCAGATCAGGATGGTAACCCAATAGAAGGTGCCAGTGTGGATGTTGGCGCTGATCACACTGATATGACCGGAATGGGCATGCACGGTCCTGCGACCGAGCAAGGCAATGGTAAGTATGCGATCAATGCCGATTTCAGCATGACTGGCAACTGGAAGATCACTGTTTATGTTCGTCAGGGCGACCTGGATGTCAAGCAGGATATTTCCATCGTAGTCAGGTAAATCTTCTGGGTAATGACAATTTCCCCATCCCATATTTTGGAGCAACCATGAACAAAACATCCAAGCGTGAACAAAATCGCAACCGACAACGCCGCCAAAAGTGGATTGGCTATGCCGCGGGAGGCGGCATTGCTGTTCTCGTTCTGGGCGTGCTGGGATTTATGCTATGGCAAAGTTTCAAGCCCGCCGTGGGCGAAGCCATCAGCATTCCGGCAAACTATTCCACCCATGTTGAGATCGACCAACCGCTAAGCTACCCATCCGACCCGCCTGCAGGCGGCCAGCATTACGCATCCAGTCTGGACAGCGGTTTTTATGAGGACGCAACTCTACCAGGCCGCCCCGGCGAAGCCGCTGGTTATCTGGTGCATAACTTGGAACATGGCTACGTCATTTTTTGGTACAACTGTGAAAATCTTGAAGAAAATACCTGTGCCGAATTGAAGGCGAATATCAAAGAAGTAATGGATGCAAAGAACAATTTGAAACTGATTGCATTTCCGTGGGCTTCCATTGATGTCCCTCTGGTGATGACCTCCTGGGGGCGTTTACAACGATTTGAACAGTTTGATGCCAGGCTGGCAATGGCATTTATCGATGGAAATTTGAATCGCGCCCCTGAGCCGAATGCGCCATAATTGATGAAAACCACACTATCGACGCCTGCCCTGCCTCTTCCAACCTGGTTTACCGTGTTTGCCATTACTGTCGGGGTGTACGTTCTTGCGCCTTTCCTGGCCCCGCTGTTTATGTCAATTGGTTGGAGTGGCGCCGGAAAGGCGATATACTTTGTATACTCTTTCCTTTGCCACCAACTGCCAGAGCGTTCCTATTTTCTGTTTGGCCCCAACTTCACCTACTCACTGGCTGAAATCCAATCGGTCTGGCAAAACACCAATAACCCGCTGATTTTGCGCCAGTTTATCGGAAACCCTGAGATGGGTTGGAAGGTGGCCTGGTCAGATCGCATGATTTCGATGTTCGGCAGCACCTGGATATTTGGCCTGCTCTGGTACCCGGTCCGGCGTCGCATCCCGAAACTGCCGTTCTGGGCTTTGAGTTTGTTCCTGCTCCCAATGGCTGTGGACGGAAGTACTCACTTTATTAGTGACTTCTGGGGCATTGGGCTGGGTTTTCGAGATTCCAATCTCTGGCTGGCTGCGCTGACTGGGCATTTCTTCCCGTCAACATTTTATGCGGGCGATGCTTGGGGCTCGTTCAACTCCATCATGCGCCTGTTGAGTGGTGTTTTGTTTGGGTTGGGTATCGTCTGGTTTGCTTTTCCTTATCTGGGCGAATCATTTTCACATCAGGAGCAGTAAAAAAATGGCCCCCATCCGTGTCGTTCTTGCCGATGATCACAAAATTGTGCGCTCCGGCATTCGTGCAATCCTTGAACAGGCCGGGGATATCGTAGTCGTTGCCGAGGCCGACGATGGCGAACAAGCCAAATCCTTAATTGAGAAACACCTGCCGGATGTGGCTGTCCTGGACATCCAAATGCCAAAAATGAGCGGAATTGAAGTTACCCGCTGGGTGCGCGCCAACCTGCGCGATATCGGCTTATTGACCCTGACCGCCTACGACGATACACCCTATGTGATGGGTGTGCTCCAGGCGGGCGCAAACGGATATATTCTCAAGACTGCATCTCCGGAGGAATTAATCCAGGCCGTACGAGATGTCTTTGCCGGAAAATCTGCCCTGGATGCAGCCGTCACAAAAAAAATGATGGCGCAGATATTTGACCAGCAGGCTTTGTCCACCTACCAGGAGTTGACCGAACGCGAGATGGAAGTCTTGCAACTGACTGCCAAGGGTTTCACCAACAAAGCCATTGCTCTCCAACTGAACATTAGCGATCGCACCGTGCAGGGACATTTAGCGCATATTTTTGATAAGCTCCACGCGGCCAGCCGCACAGAAGCGGTGATGCGGGCAGTATCTTTGGGTTGGGTATCAGAGAGCGCCGCTGAAATGCCAAAGGAATAAGAAAGAATTCGCTTGAAAAAAACATTCCGGCGCTTTTTATTCGCTTGGCGAGGTTCCACGCTGCAAATCATCGCAGCGGTGGTTTTGCCTTTAACCTTCCTGCTCGTGGCAATCAGCTTTGGTAGTTATTTCGTCCACCAAAACGCGATGCGCAGCATGGTGGGGGAGCGCGACGAACGCGCCGTACGCGCCTCTGCCAGTGCAATTGACTCGGAAATTAAACACCGTTTGAACACCATCCGAGGACTGGCCCTGCACGCGAGTGATGGCTCTCGGGACAGTCTTTCACGCGCCCTGACTGATTCACAGTACTTGCTGGACGAATTTAATCTGGGACTGGCTTTCTTCTCTCTGGATGGCAGCCTGTTGGCCTATGAGGGTGATGAACAATTTTGGCAAAGTGTTCCAACTCCGACCCGCACCGAAAATGTAACCACCCTGTTCGCGGATGACCAGCCAATACTTCTGGTCTCTTATGTAACGGAGGGCGGAGATATCCTTGCTGCGGGCGCTTTTTCCGCGACATTGATTCTCCAGCGTATTTTGGAAAGTGATTTTTCTGAACACGGGAACGCAACAGTCTATATATTTGACCAGCAGTTTCGCGCCCTGTATCAGATTGGACCGGGAACACTGGAGAGCGACCCAGTGCACCATCCAGGAATTAAAGAAGCATTGAATGGGGAAAGTGGGGCAACCTATATGCAAGCTGGAAGTGATGAACATGTTCTGGCTTACAGTGCAGTTCCTGTTGTTGGATGGGCAATTGTTGTTGAAGAGTCGTGGGAGGCTGTTGCAAACCCAACCCTGCAATCATCGCAAATTACGCCAATGGTTCTCATCCCGGCCTTGTTATTGGCTGTGTTGACCCTCTGGTTTGGGGCAGAGCAGATTGTGAAGCCGCTGCGCTTACTCGAAGCCAAAGCCGCCAAGCTGGCCTGGGGTGATTTTAAGGAAATCGAGCAGCCCGTTCAAGGGATTGCTGAAATCCGCCATCTGCAAACGGAGTTGTCGCACATGGCGCGCCAGGTTCAGGCTGCACAGCAAAACCTGCACACGTATATTGGCGCGATCACCCAAGGCCAGGAAGACGAACGCCAGCGCCTGGCGCGTGAATTGCACGATGACACCATTCAGGCGCTGATCGCGCTCAAGCAACGGGCGCAATTGACTCGCCGCGGGTTGCCAAAAGAAAACGCTCCGCAAGCATTATCCGAACTAGAGTCGCTGACCGATGAAACGATTGACAACCTGCGCCGGACCATCCGCGCCCTGCGCCCAATTTACCTCGAAGACCTGGGATTGGTAGCAGCGCTTGAAATGCTGGTGAATGAATCTGGGCAAAATTCAGCCTGCACGGTTGAATTTAAGGTTGTGGGCGTGGAAAGACGCTTCACCGCGGATGTGGAACTGGCCCTGTATCGTATGATGCAAGAGGCGCTCAATAATGTTATTCGCCATTCACAAGCCATGCTTGCAACGATAACAATTGATTTTACCCACACGGATGTAACCCTGCAGGTCAGCGACAACGGGATTGGCTTCGATGTGCCAAAAAGCCCGACAGAATTTGCGCAGGACAGACATTTTGGGCTGGTGGGGTTGTATGAGCGCGCGCAGTTGATTGACGCAGTACTGGAAATCAAGTCGGAACCGGGCGAGGGTACACATTTATCCATTCGCCTGTCTACCAACACGATAGCGTAAAAAAAATAGAGGCACCCTTATCATGGAAACATCCATCCAGACTCCCAAGACCTTTTTTGCACGCTTGCACGTTCTCCTTCATGCCCTGGTCTTTGTGATCGGTTTCTCATTGGTATTTATTATCGGTTGGGGCGGCGCAGCCACCTTGCTGGGGCAAGTTTTTGGGCAATATAAAACAATCATTGCTCAAATTGGCGGCATCATCGTGATCATGTTCGGCCTCGCCACCCTTGATATCATCCAACTTCCCTGGTTCTACTATTCAGATACCCGCCCTTCCTTTCGCGGGACAACCGGTACTTTTGCCGGTTCCGGGTTGATGGGCTTGTTTTTTGCGGCAGGTTGGAGCCCGTGTATCGGTACCACGCTGGGCGCTATTCTTACACTCGGGTTTAGCCAGCAAACCGTCGGGCAGGCGATGTGGCTTTCATCCGCCTATTCTTTGGGGCTGGGTATCCCTTTCTTGATACTTGCCATCGGCTTGAACCAGGCCACTGGATGGGTGCGCAAGATGTCGCGCCATATTCGCACGTTCAAGATCATCAGCGGGGTGCTAATCATTGCCATCGGCGTTTTACTCTTGACCAACTGGATGTCATTGATCTCCATCTGGGCCTTCAGGAACAACCTGTTTATCGATGTGTTTTCGATCAGCACTGGCATCCCATCTTACCTGACTGCCGTAGCCGCCGGCTTGCTATCCTTTTTCTCACCCTGCGTTCTGCCGCTTGTCCCGGCCTACCTGGGATATTTAAGTGGGCACGCATTGAAAAAAGTGAGTTAGCCCCACCCTGTTGTTTTTGCTTGTTCTGCCTGAGCAGGAATGGTTCTGCGCCTGAAGCGCCAATAGGCAAAAATGCCCGGAGAGAACCGGGCATTTTTGCGCTTATGTGGGAAGCGGGACAGGTTGATAATAAAAACAGCAATGGATAGCGACCGCGGTTGGTGAAAACAGCCGGGTCAATGCGTTCAAGCTCGCTGCTGTCAGCCGTGTCTGTCAGCGTGGTGGTGGTGTCGAAATAGAAATCAAGGAAGACAAGCAGGGTTTCAGTATCACCAAGCGTAACAAGAAACGGTTTGCCGCACAACAAATGGTCTGTCTACTCGAAGTTCTGGCTCACAACCTGTTGGTTTGGGTGCGCCAATGGTTGGCTCCACTTTGCCCGAACTTTGCCAGATTTGGAATGTTGCGCATGGTGCGCGATGTTTTGCACATTACAGGTATTGTTACCTCGGATGAGCGCAGAAACATCCGAAAAATTGTCTTGAATTCAGCCGACCCATTCACCAGACATATTTATCCGGGACTGGCTGTGTTACTCGCCCGCGAGCAAGTTGTCGTTTGTTTGGGCGAAATTTAGGTTAATAGGCAATCTTGCCTATTAAAGCCTCCCCCAAGTGGCGGAGACAAAGACTCCCTGGTCGATGGATATGGCTGGGGAGTCTTTATTGTATACTTGGTTTATGATTCGCGTATATTTACTGGTGTTCTAAAAGGAAACGAAAAATGCAAAAAGTTAACTGGATGGTTGTTGGAGTTATAAGCATCGTTGTTGTTTTGCTCCTGTTTGGAGGCGGCATGATGATGGGTGGCTGGGGAAATGGCAGCGGGAGTATGATGGGTAGCTGGGGAAATGGCGGATATGGCATGATGAATAATTGGGGATATTCTCCCTTCGGTTGGATTGGGATGCTCTTCATGTGGCTGATCCCCATCGGGCTGATTGCACTGGCAGTCTTCGGCGTTGTCTGGCTTGTGCGCAAGGCTGGCAATCCCAAGCCGCCATCCGCATAAAGTCCCACCCAAATGATGGGATGAGCGTGCGTAAAATACATCCAGCGAGTGTTTCCAAACTGAAAGCTGATTAAGAAAATGGCAAGACTTAATGCGTTTACGAAAAATAACCTAAATAAGCAAGGATTTGGAAAACTTGACGATGAGGCTAAATCCCGCTACTTGTTACCGTTGCGCTTCACACCCGGAGTAGCCATCATCTTAATTGTGATCGGATTGGTCTTGCAGTCGCCTATTTGGATTGGGGCAATGGCGCTAGTTGCGCTGAGCGGAGCGCTATTCCCCCACGGTATGCTGATTGATCTGGTGTATAACCTGGCTGTCCGACACTTATTTGGCGCGCCAGCGCTGCCACCTACGCCAACGCCGCGAAGGTTTTCCTACCTTCTTTCGGCCATCTTTTTGACAGGCTCCGCCCTGGCCTTTACCTATGGGCTGGAGCTGTTGGGATTCTTCCTGGGATTTCTGGTTGTCATCGCTGGCACGGTCCTGACCACGACGCTCTGGTGCCTTGGCTCGTGGTGGTACAGGCTGATTTTCGGGCATGCAGCTACAAATTAGTGCGTTCCATGTAAATACTCAAATTCGCTCCTTTGCAAATGGCCTGTATTCATGCAATACAGGCCATTTTGCTTATATCAGGATGGGCTAATTCTCGCTATTCTCGGACTGAAAATGGTTCTATACTGAACATAACCAACAGAAAGGATGGAAACATGACCGTCAAAGACCCAATCTGCGGCATGGAGATAGATCCCAAGACCGCTTTCGCCACTCGAGAACACATGGGGCAGGTATTTTATTTCTGCTCGAAAAACTGTCTGGAACAATTCGACGCGGCTCCGCGCCGTTATATGACCGGCTCCGCGACGACCGGTTTCAACCCCGACAGGCCGTTTTCCAGCATCGAACTCCCGATATCCGATTTGCCGATGGTTCAGCCTGCCACCAGCCTCGAATCTGCCTTGCAGGCGTTGGATGGCGTCCATCAGGTGACGAGCAACGCCGGAGCGGGCTTGCTGAGGGTGGAGTATGACCCAGAGAAGGCAGCCGTCCCTCAGATGGCGCAAGTCATCAAATCCGCCGGGTTCACACTTGATGCCGTACAGACCCGCATTGGTGTTGAGAACCTGCGCTGTGCATCCTGTGTGCAATTCATCGAGACTGAACTGAAGGCAACCCCCGGCGTATTGAACGCTTTGGTCAATGTTGCCACGCAGGAAGCGACGGTGGATTACCTGCCTGAAAAGACCACCCTGGCGAACCTGAACACGGCCATTGAGAACTGGGGCTACAAACCACGTCCGGCGGCCAGCGACGAACCGGCGGACAAACAGGAACAGGCCCACGCCCGCGAGTATCGCAAATTGATGAACAAGTTTTGGTTCGCCGCAGCTGTCTCCATCTTTGTGATGATAACGGCCTATTATCAGGTTGTGCCAATTTTGCGCGACCTGAGCATGGATTCCTTGCGATTATTATGGGGCATTACTGGCCTGCTGACCCTGCCAGTCATGTTCTGGTCGGGGATTGATTTCTTTACCGGCGCATGGGCGGCCTTCAAACATCGCTCTGCCAACATGAACACGTTAATCGCGCTTGGCACCGGTGCAGCCTGGCTGTATTCGACGTTTGCAGTCCTGTTTCCGTCCGTCTTCCCTGAAGGGACATCGGAACCATTTTATGATGTTGTTGCTGTCGTAATTGCGTTGGTTGTTTTGGGTCAGGCGCTGGAACTGCGCGCCAAGGGACAATCCAGCGCGGCCATCAAGAAACTGCTTGGCTTGCAAGCCAAGACGGCGCGTGTCATTCGGGATGGTCAGGAAATGGATTTGCCGGTCGAAGAAGTCTTGGTCGGCGATGTGATTCAAGTGCGGCCTGGTGAAAAAGTGCCGGTGGATGGCGTCATCGTCGATGGCAGTTCGGCAGTGGACGAATCCATGCTGACGGGTGAGTCCCTGCCCGTCTCAAAGAAGCAGGGTGACGAAGTCATCGGCGCTACGCTCAATAAGACCGGCGCGTTTAAATTCCGCGCCACCAAGGTCGGCAAAGATACGGCGCTGGCGCAAATCGTCAAAATGGTGCAGGATGCTCAGAATTCCAAAGCGCCGATTGCAAGGCTGGTGGATGTTATCTCTGGGTATTTCGTGCCTGTGGTGATGATCCTGGCTGTCTGGACGTTCGTCATCTGGTTCAGCGTGGGGCCACAGCCACAACTGGTCTATGCTCTGGTGACCAGTGTAACAGTACTGATCATCGCCTGTCCCTGTGCGCTGGGCCTGGCAACGCCAATGAGTTTGATGGTAGGCATCGGCAAGGGCGCAGAAAACGGGATTCTGATCCGTTCCGGCGAGTCCCTGCAAAACGCTCGCGCTATTCAAACCGTAGTTCTGGATAAAACCGGCACGATTACCAAGGGCAAGCCTGAATTGACAGATCTTGTAGCCGCCGACGGCAACCCGTGGACAGATGATGAAATGCTTCGTCTGGCGGCCTCGGTTGAAAAAGTTAGCGAGCATCCGCTGGCGCAAGCGATTATTGAAGGGGCGCAAGCACGGAAATTGGAACTGGATGATGTAAAAGATTTTGAAGCCATCCCCGGCCACGGCGTTTCTGCGCAGGTTTCAGGCCGCAGTCTGCTGATTGGCAATCTCAAGCTGATGAATCGTGAACAAATTGCATTAGGTTCGTTGGAAGAAAAATCAAAGTCGCTCGCCGATGATGGCAAGACCCCGATGTATGTTGCCATCGACGGGCAAGCCGCCGGGATTGTGGCTGTCGCCGATACTGTCAAGGAAGATTCGGCTGAAGCGATTGCGATCCTGCAAAAAATGGGCATCGAAGTGGTAATGATTACCGGCGACAATCGCCGTACTGCCGAAGCAATTGCCCGCAAGGTCGGGATCACGCGAGTGCTCGCTGAAGTTCTGCCTGAAGACAAGGCCAATAATATTCATCTGTTGCAGGCTGAGGGCAAAAAGGTCGCCATGGTCGGTGACGGCATCAATGACGCCCCTGCGTTGGCGCAAGCAGATGTCGGTCTCGCCATCGGCACAGGTACAGATGTTGCCATCGAAGCCTCTGACATCACGCTCATCAAGGGCAGTCTGAAAGGTGTGGTTACCGCGATCGAAGTCAGCCGCGCCACGATGACGAATATCTATCAGAATCTGGTCGGCGCGTTTTTCTATAATGTGTTGGGTGTTCCGGTGGCAATGGGAATATTGTTCCCATTCTTTGGTCTGCTGCTAAGCCCAATGATTGCAGGTGCGGCAATGGCCTTCTCGTCTGTCACGGTAGTTGGCAACGCCAACCGGTTGCGCGGGTTCAAACCCAAATTCAGCGCGAAGTGATCCTGATGAACATCCAACTCCTCTACTTTAATGGTTGCCCCTCCTGGCAAGATGGGCTGAAAAACCTGGAAATCGCCTTGCGGGAACTGCAGATTGACGCTCCAATCGAATTGGTCAAAGTTCTGGATGACCCCGATGCTGCCCGTCTAAAATTTGCCGGTTCACCCTCGTTTTGGGTGGACAGCCGGGACCTTTGGTACGAGCAAAGAGAAAATTATTCTCTGAGTTGCAGGGTTTACGCCACGCCGGCAGGCCTGCGGGGCACCCCAACCATAGCAATCCTAAAAGAAAAACTTACAGTGAAAGGATAAAAAATGACCACTCCACAAATTATCGTAATTTTGAGCGGATTTGCTCTTACCTTGCTGATTGTCTGGTATTTCTGGCTTTCTCCAAAAGGGCAGACGCGGGCCACAGTAAGCGCCTCGGGAGCGCAGGAGGTGGCCATCATGGTCAAAGGCGGCTATTCCCCGGATGTGATCGTGGTGCAGAAAGGCCGCCCCGTGCGCTTGACCTTTACCCGCCAGGAAAGTTCGTCTTGCTCGGAGCAAGTATTGTTCCCTGATTTCAATCAGAACGCCTTGCTCCCCGAAGGTGAACCGGTCACGCTGGAGTTCACTCCCAACGAACCAGGTGAATATGGCTTCCAGTGCCAGATGGGTATGCTGCGAGGCAAGTTGATCGTAGAAAATTAATCCCTTTTTAAAGAGATTCAAAGCCGTCCGAATGTTTTCGGACGGCTTTTTTATTTGTCATGTGATTATCGTGACAAAAGGCACGAGCAATTTTGCTCATTCGCGAAATACGCTATATGGCGCTGATTGATGATGGTTGTGGTTGATATGATACATCGAATTCGCATACGAAAGGATATCCTATGAACCAATCCGTTACCAAAACCCTTTTCCTGCTCAGCGCAGTTTTCATGATTGCGCTGGTTTTCCCTGCGTCCGTGCTGGCTGATGGTGGTGGAGAAGGCAGCGTGGAGTTTAGCCAAACCATTGACGGCTATAAGGTTACGCTGATTTTTGAAGAACCGCCTGTTGTTGGCGAAAACCCCGTTCACGTCCAGGTTGTTGATGAGACGGGCTTGCCGGTTGCTGGGGCAGTTGTTGAAGTGAGTATGGTTGCCAGAAAACCTGAGCACAAGGAGCCTTCACCCAGTGCGCATGGTGACGCGCCCAAAAAACCGGCGCCGGCAGTTTCTACTGGTCATGGCGCAATGTCTGACAAGGATGCGCCGGTTGTCGCGCCAACAGAAGCACAGCCTGATTCGCATGACGACGAACCCGCCGACTCCCACCCTGAAATGGAAATGACAACCCTGGAAGCGGGTCACGATGCCGGTGAATATGCCGGCCACATCACCATCCCTGGCGCTGGCGAATGGAACATCCGCGTACATATGACCCTGGCCGATGAATTGACCGAAATTGACTTTCCCCTGGATGTTGCCGGTTCTTTGACCGGCGCGGGCATTCTGACCGGTTTTGCGGTTTTCAATGTTGCCATTCTTTTTGCCGCGGCAATTTTCAAATCAAATCGTACCTAATCCTGGCTTTTTTGAGGTGATCTTATGACAAATCTTACTCCAGTCCCTGCAGCAAATAACCTGCTGAACAATCCATGGATACGCTCCTTCATGAACAGCCGCTGGTTTCCCGGCATTATTCAGTGGCCGACCCTTCTGGTGTTTATGCTCATCATGTTCGAACTCTTGCTTGGCCCTTCCATTGCTCACGACAACTTTGGCACTGCGTTGACCTGGGTTTTGTGGTGGCCGATTATCCCGATCTTGTTCCTCTTCCTCGGGCGTTTCTGGTGTGCCATCTGTCCGTTTGCTACACTTAACGACCTGGTACAGAAATTTGTCGGCAACAACCGCCCCGTGCCAAGATTCTTGAAAAAATACGGGATCTGGATCATCGACGCCCTGTTCATTTTCATCACCTGGAGCGACCATGTTTGGGGCGTAGTGGAAAACCCCCTCGGTTCCGGCGTCCTGATGTTAACTCTGACGACGGGTGTAATTTTTTCCGGCGCTTTTTGGGAGCGGCGCACTTTCTGCCGCTATATCTGTTTCCTGGGCGGGCTTTCCGGTAACTATGCCCGCGCAGGGATGCTGCAATTGCGTGGTACACCCGAAATCTGTGCCACCTGTACCATTGCTGCCTGCTACACAGGCACAGAAAAAGCTGACGGCTGCCCGCTGTTCGAATTCCCCAAGACCATGACTTCCAGCGCGAACTGCAACATCTGCGCCAACTGCATCAAGAACTGCCCCAATGATTCGATTCAGTTGACACTGCGCCCACCCACAAAAGAACTGTGGTTCATTCGCAAACCCAAGATTGAAGAAGCGTTCCTGTCGGCGGTTATCATGGGTATCGTCTTTGTCCAAAATGTGACCATGCTCGAAGTATGGGGCTCCATCCTGGCCTGGTTGGAAAAAGTCACCGGAACAACCAGTTACTATGTGACCTTCTCGATCACCTTCGTCGTGGCCATGCTTATCCCAATACTATTGCTGGGCCTAGCGTCACGGGTGGCGCAAAAGTTCAATGGCATTTCTCTCTTCGAGAACTTCACCCGTTTTGGGTATGCAATTATTGCCCTGGATATGGCCGGACATATCGCCCATAACTTGTTCCACCTGCTGGCTGAAGGCAAGTCCATCATCTTTACCGGTATGGCGCTGTTCGGGCAAACCCTGGGCCACGATCTTAATCCTGCCATTCTCGATATGGGCAGTATTCAAATGCTTCAGTTCGGTTTGATTGGCCTGGGCCTGATCGGATCACTGTACACGGCTTATCGCATCGCCCGAGCAAGCTATGCGCCCGAAAAATTGTGGGGCACATTTGTTCCCTTCGCGGTACTGATGGTTATTCTGGGTGTCATCAACTTCTACCTGTTCGTTCTGCCGATGGCAATGCGCATGTAGACGCAAGATATATAATGCCCGTGGTCACAAATTGCGCGTTCATGCTCTTATAAAAAGCGCAATATCATGCTGCGCATTTGTGACCGGGGCGGGTATAAGCAAATTTGCCTATATGCAAATGCGACAGATGGCCCTGTTTGAGCCTGTCTTTTGGGCGTACACTGAGGCTGTAATCTAACCCGAATAACCAAAGGAGAAAAATATGGCAAAAGACCCTGTTTGTGGTATGGATGTTGACCCCAAGACTGCCGCTGGTCAGTCTGAATACCAGGGAGAAACCTATTACTTCTGTGCTCCCGGGTGCAAGATAGCCTTTGACAAGGAACCCGAAAAATACGTCGGGCACTCCGGGCATGGCGATCAGCCCTCGCAGCAACATTAATCCATCAGACTGGGGTGGTTGGCAACAACCACCCCAGAATATTTTTGGCAAAAAATGAATCAGAGTAACAATCCTAAAGGTTGATCTCAAAATGGAGAAAATATGGACGAAAAATGTCACGTTGACCCGATACAAAAATCTGTATCTACCGAAGAACAACAGCAACTGATTACAGTAAGCCTGGCTGTCTCAGGAATGGGCTGCCCGAATTGTGCCATTCGTGTCTATAACGGTTTGCTCGGCCTGCACGGCGTTGCCAAAGCAGATGTTAACCATGAGACGGGCTTGGCACTGGTGGAGATGAATCCAGCGCTGGTTGCCAGGCCATCTTTGCTTGAAGCGGTGTTCCAGGCGGGCGTTGCCAGCAACCACAATTATTCCGCTGCACTTTTATAGGCAGACTTCAGTCAAATCGGGGCTACCCGCCATTCGGCGCTACCCGCTAAAGAAACGAACCGGTAATATAGTTACAAATTTCACAAGACTGATTGTTCACGGAGAAGCTGATGTATAAATCCAGGTTTGTTCTTTTCTTGTTAATAGCCACGCTCCTGCTGGGTTCGCTTTCAGCATGCTCCGGCCAATCGAGTGATGGCGAACACCTCGCCATGTTGCCGCTTGACCAGATGCCCGCGAACGTCCGGCTTGCCCCGGTCTCGGTCCAGACTGCTTATCAGTTTGCCACCGCCAACCCCGATCTGATGGAGCAAATCCCCTGCTATTGCGGTTGTGGAAATATTGGGCATAACTCGAATTATGATTGTTACGTCTCCGGCGTGGACGACAAAGGCGCGATCACCTTCGATAATCATGCGCTCGGTTGTTCCATATGTGTGGATATTACCCAGGATGCCATGCGCATGCTTGATGACGGAAAAAGCCATAGCGAGATCCGGACTGCTATTGATGCGACGTACGCCAAGTACGGGCCATCCAACATCCCCTAAACTGATATGCGTTCCCGTGGACTTCTCCTTCTCCTTGTGCTGGCTGGCCTGGCGGTGGCGTTCGCGCCGCTGCCAGTTCAGTCCGCTATGCCGGTTGAAAGGGAATTCAGCGTTGAAGCCAGCCAGTATGCCTACGACCCCGGGGAAATTACGGTCAATCCCGGCGACGTTGTGACGATCAAATTGCTGGCGACCGATGTCGTTCACGGAATCTACGTGGATGGATATGGCGTTTCGATCACTGCCGACCCGGGCCAGACCGCGACCCTGACCTTTGTCGCTGATAAACCGGGCTCCTTCCGGTTGAGATGCAACGTCACCTGCGGTGCGATGCACCCCTTCATGATTGGCAAATTGCACGTTGGCCCAAATCTTTGGTTCTACCGCTCAATTGGATTGGCGCTTATCGGCATTCTTTCATCTTTCATCCTGGTTACCGGGCGCAATCACCTGACATCCGAAAACTAAAACCCTTATGGAACTGACCCGCTTCGCCCCCATCAAGAACCTGCTCAAGAATCGCTACCCGCAACTGGCGCTGTTCGTGCTGATGCTGGCCGGGTTCGTTTTTGCCATTCTGGCGGGTTTCATCGGGACGCCGGTTGGCAGTCACAACTTCAGCATCGTCTTTGTCTGGATTGCCTGGTGGGCAATTCTCATCATGGTTGCGGTTCCGTTTTTCGGGCGCGGTTGGTGTGCCGTCTGTCCGATCCCGGTCGTTGGGGATTGGCTTCAGCGCGGAGCAGTGCTTGAACCGGCTGCCAAAACGCCAAAATGGCTCAATTTACGCGTTCCGGCGAAGTTCCGCAACATGTGGATGCAAAACATCGCCTTCACGCTGGTGGCATTGTTCTCATCCGTCATTCTGACCATTCCAATCGTAACCTCGGTCGTCCTGGCGGCGATGCTTTTCCTCGCGATTGGCTTGAGTATGGTCTTTGAACGGCGCGCCTTCTGCCGTTATCTCTGTCCGGTGGGCGGCTTTATCGGTCTCTACGCCCAGGCTGCGCCCATCGAGTTACGCATCAAAGACAAGAGGGTTTGCGCCCAATGCGTGGGCAAACCCTGTTACAACGGCTCCGAACTGGGCTCTGGCTGCCCCTGGGATGTCTTCCCCGGCGGCCTGACCAAAAACACTTACTGCGGGCTGTGCATGGAATGCATCCGCACCTGCCCGCACGACAACATCGCCGTCAATCTGCGCCCCTTCTCTGCCGACCTTGCCAAGCCCTCCGTCAGGCTTGACGAAGCCTTCAAAGCCTTTATCATGCTCGGCGCGGCGCTGATCTATGCCTATGTGCTGATGGGCGCCAACGGCGCGATCAAACTGGTCGCCTACAGCGTTTTCACCCCGGCCTGGTTCACCTACGCGGGCGTTTTCCTGGCCGTCATTTTTATCCTGCTGCCAGGGCTGTATTGGCTGTTTGTGAAAGCGGGCAATCTCAATCAGGCCCTTTCCGGAAAATACTTTGCCATTGCCAGCACGCCGCTCATCCCGCTTGGCCTGATGTTCTGGGTGGCGTTCAGCCTGTCTTTTGTGCTGACCAATGCCAGCTACATCCTTGCCGCACTTTCCGACCCGTTTGGCTGGGGTTGGAATCTTTTCGGTACCGCATCCATCCCCTGGCAGCCGGTACTCTCGTCATTGATTCCCCCCGCTCAAACGCTGGCGCTGGTTGGCGGGTTGGCCTGGGCAGCTCGCGTAGCCCAAAAGACTGCCTCGCAAATCAATATTTCATCCGCGTCGGTCATCGCTTATTGTTTGGCGCTCACATCGCTGATGCTTTGGTTGCTGCTATGAAACGCTCTGAACGCCTCACCCGTTTCATCATAACGGCCGCCCTGTTCGGGGTCGTCGCACTCCCGCTGGCGCTTTGGGCGCAGACTCCGCTCATTCATGCTAGCGTCGCCGAAAGCGGCGGTTGGAGTCCTGATGTCCTACGCGCAAAAGTCGGTGAACCGCTTCATCTACGCTTTACATCTGATGATGTGGTGCATGGTTTTGCCATCGGGCAGATGGATATGCAGCCCGTGGAGATCGAACCCGGCAAAGTAAGCGAAACCATTCTGAATTTTGATAAGCCGGGGATTTATACTTTTTTCTGTACCCGTTGGTGTGGACTCAACCACTGGCGCATGCGCGGCACGATTGAGGTCACCGGTGGAACCGACGACCCGCAGCCTGCTTCCGCGCCGCTGTACGTGACTCTCGGCCTCGACTTGGATGCGCCGCACCCGGCGGAAGCTGTGCCTGTCGAAACGCCATCTGCCAGGCGCGGGATGGAGCTGCTTCGCCTGATCACCAATCAACCAACTTACCAATCCCCTGATTATTACCGTTCCCATTCCCCGTCCCAGGTTTTTCAGGATTTGAGCGCATCCGGGCTGACAGATTCTCAGCGTTGGGACCTGGTTGCCGCCATTTGGGCGCAAAATACCACTCTGGAAGCGCTCGCTGAAGGACAGCAGGTTTACGCCCAAAACTGTGCCGCATGTCACGGCGAAACCGGCGGCGGGGACGGCGTGTTTGCCGATGATCTGGCCGTGGCAGGCGAGGCCTCAATGCAGGCCATGAGTGGATCAATGGAAATGTCCATGCAGGCCCCTGCAGATTTCTCTGACCCCCAACGGATGTATGGCGCCAGCCCGGCGCTTTTATATGGGAAGATTTTGCGCGGCGGCATGGGCACAGGCATGCCCATGTGGGGCAGCATTTTTACTAACGAACAAATCTGGAATGTGACCGCCTATCTGTATTCATTCCAGTTCGATTATTCCAAATAGGAGGTACTCGTGAGCAAGAAACAACGCAGGCAGAAAAGTACACTGCCCATCCCCCTGATTGCAGCGATAATTGGTGGTATTTTACTGATTGTGGCGGCGCTGTTTGTCTTCGCCAGCAACAGCGATGGCAGCGGCACTCCAAAACTTGCCGTAGACCAGCAGATGATCGATTATGGTGATGTCAAGTTCAACGTGGAAAAAACATTTGCCATCAAGGTGACCAATGTTGGCGATGGAGTCCTGCGCTTCAAGGAGAAGCCCTACATCCAAGTTTTGGAGGGCTGCTGACCGCCTCAATTGACCATCGGTTCGATGGCACTCAAGCCCGGCGAAAGCACGATCGTTGAGTCCAGCGTTTTCATGATGCATGAAGGCATGGACGGCCCGCATAATTTTGGAGTTCATCTGATTACAAACGATCCGACACAGCCCGATTTCGTGGTGAATGTGTTGTCCAACTGGATCCCGTGATTCCTGAAAAACCACTCTTTCGTTAAGCAGCCAAATTTACGACTCAGGGTCTCATTACTTGGGTTTTATTTGGATTTCTAATTCGTTGGACATGACCGCGCGGGCATAGACCTGGGCCAGTTGCACTTCTTCTTCGGTCAGGATGCGCTCAATCAGGGCGTCAAAATAGGGGTTGACCAACCCATTGAGCCAGCGAAATAGTTCCGATTTTTCCTTGAGCGCGACCTTGTAAAAGCGCATGCAGCCATAACATTCCGGGCTGCGAACTGCGTATACATTCGGGTCAATGCGGTGGAAAAAGGCCATCAGGCGCATACCAGCCTTGAGCGGCACACGCACCAGCCGGAACCAGGGAGCGCGCCGGTAGGCCATCTCGATCAGGCAGATGGTGCAGATGTTACAAACAGCGTTTTGGAGAATGGTGTTTTCCATCATTCGACAAGTCCAACCCACTCCTTATAGCAATCCGGTCGTCATACCCAGGTCAACCAGTATTAGCATCGCGCCGACAATTATTTGCAATGTGTGCAGAATGATTTTTACACCAAGCGGGAACCGATGAGCACACTCAACGAGCCGCCAGCAAGGCTGCCAGCATCAATTCTTGCACGTCCTGAATTCCCTTGAATTGAAGGGCATAAAACCCTACTCCGTAAACCAGCCAGCAAGTCTTTGGTTATTTCTTCTGTTCCAAAACATTTTTCATTTTCTCGAAAAGCGCAATATTACTCACCATCAACTCACGCAGCAACACACGAAACGCAGCAGCATAATCGGGGTCATTGAAGTTTTTCTGATACATCTCCAAAACGCGAAGGCCAAAAACATCATCGCTGATGACCTGCTTGATGTCATGCAAAATTTGCAGCCCGAGTTCTATATCAGAGCTTGCGGATTTTTTGGGGTACTCGCCTGCCTCAATGAGAAAAACCTTGTACGGCATCAAGACGCGAATTTCTTCGGCCAGGCGCAGGTAGTCATGTTGGTCGCCCCGGATGTAGGCGCTGAATAATTGCAGCGCATTGTCCACTTCGACGACAGGTGCGATCCAAGGTTCAATCCAGGGCAGGTTGGGGTCGTCATACAGATACGACCAGCGGGTTACCTTGATGAATGTATCCACCAGGTGGCTGGTCTGCCCCTTCTTGATGGGCTGTCGCTGGTTGTCTTTCATGCTGAACCAGAGCCCCATTTGGTGCATGACCACCACCCAGTACATGGAAAGAATTTTTCCATTTGCTTGCAGGGCAACATCCAGATTAACAATATCCTGGAACAGGAAGCGGTCACCCAGGGCGTTTTCGATGCGGTTGATGGTGCTCTTGGTCATGTTGGATGGTTTTGCCAGAGCCTCCAGCGTATATTTTTTCTGTTCCCGGGTCAGTTTGAGATAAGTTCCGGCGTCGGCCAGCGTCAAGGCGCCACCTTCCTGGAACCAGTGTTCAAGCATCTCCAGGGTCAGGCCGGGTGGGTTTGGCAGCAAATCGCCATCCTGGATTGCAGTCTGCAATCTGTGACGCAAGTTTTCTGGTGAGAAATTCTTTGCCCCGTCGTTTTTTATGGCAGAGATGAGTTTTTCTTCCAGTAAAGCAACGGCATCTGGAATGGCGTTTTCGAATACCCTGGCAAATTCAAGCACGGTCACGGTATAGGGGATGGACTCAAACGTGGTGGTAATGTCATCGAGTTCCGGGGCGGTATTCTCGTCCGGCTGAGATATATCTGGCAGCACAATCCGGGGAAGATTGAATTCGGACGTGAACTCGTCCAAGTCTATTTTTAATGCCCAAACTAAAACAATCAAGAAGTTAAGCGTTAATCTCATGCTGCCTGTTTCCAGGCGGCTGATTTGAGCGGTGCTTGAACCCGCAAGTGAAGCCAACTCTTGCAGGTCTAGTCCCGCTTCAATTCTTTTCTTTTTAAGCCAGGCGACAATTAGAGAATCCATAGACAAAGGCCCTTGACAAACGGAGAATAATTGTTAGAATATTGTCATATCAACTACGTAGACAGGAAAACATTATGACACGTACTTTTTTACTCAAAGGCCGCCTGAAAGGCGTGCAGCGCCAAAAACTTTCACAACTTCTCGACATGCACTACACACCTTCTGAAATTGGCGAAATCCTGGGTTTTGGCAGGCGTCAGTTTTATCGGGTGTACATTCCTGCCGGCTGTCCGCATAAACGTGGTGAGAACGAAAGATTATGGATTAATGGTGCCGCTTTCCGCGAATGGTATTTTCAGCAATACCCAAAAATCAAAATCGGAGAGAGCGAAGCCTATTGCCTGGCTTGCAAAAGAATTGTGACTGTGGAGCACCCGGAAACCAAGCAGACCGGCAGGTATCGTTACTGGTCGTTTATCTGTCCTAATTGTGGACATCAGATGTCGAAATCAATTTCAAAAAATGGAGGTAGCAATGATTAACCGTCAGAACAAAAAATTTGTTGATGAGTATCTTCAGTATCGAGAACGTCACGATAACCTGGACCACAAGTCCATCCGATTGGAGCGCAGTTTGTCCATTCACTACTTGACTTGGGCGGATTTACAACCTTTCAAGAACGCTCCCAAGTTCGATATCACTTTGAAAGAGTATCTTAAGGATTATCGCGATGCAACAGGGAAACCAATCTCTCAGCATTATCAGCGCAAAATTATTGGCTCGGCAAAATCATTTTTCACCTGGTTGACAATCCACAAACCCAAAGGGTTTCGGTCAATTACTCCGGGCTGGTTGTCTACTTTGAAAATCCGCATCATACAAGATGAATTTGATGACACAGACACCATACTTTTGGAAGAAGTTTTACAAATAGCGCGTACTCCTGTGAGCAATGTGGTTCAAGAGCGAGTCCGCGCAGGTGCTGTCTTTCTTTACTTATCGGGGATGCGTATTAGCGCATTTGTCTCGATGCCTCTCAAAGCAGTTAATCTTATATCGTTGGAAGTCAGGCAAACGCCTAAGCTGGGTATCAGAACCAAGAACAAGAAAAGTGCCACAACATTTATTCTTGAACTCCAAGAATTATTCGGTATTGTCAAAGCCTGGGATGCAAAAGTGCGCAAGGTATTGTCGCCAGAAGGTTTCTGGTTTGCGCCCATCGCCCCACAGACAGGTGAATTTGACCTGGAAGTAACCGAGGTTGGCGAACATCGTTCAACCCGCTTTCGCAAAGATTTAAATGAGTGGTTGTCCAAGCACAGCATTGAATATCATACGCCTCATGATTTTCGTCGTGGTCATGCAAACTTTCTTTTTGATAAAGCAAAAGACGTGAACGACATGGAGGCTGTTCGGGATAATTTGATGCATGAAAGCCTCACAACTACGGAGCGCTATGCTCGGCAACGTCGAGACCAGCGGAAAAACCGTATCTTGAAAATGAGCAAACAACTCGTTACAGAAGCGAATACAGATATATCTGCTGACTTTCTTGCAAAACTAGAAAGAATGAGTCTCTTGATGGAAAAACTGGAACCCAAAATGCTCGAGATGGTAAGGAGCTAAGGATATGAAAAAAATAACGATGGCACAAAACCCCCGTAATAAAGTGGTCATTTGTGGGCCCGGCTGGATTCGAACCAGCGACCAAGAGATTATGAGTCCCCTGCGCTAACCACTGCGCCACGGGCCCGGTTTTTTAAGTATCAGGTGTCAGGTTTTTCAGTGTCACGTGACACCGCAACACCTGACACCCGATGCTCACTTCAAGAGCGGGAGACGGGATTCGAACCCGCGAATATCAGCTTGGAAGGCTGATGCCTTACCACTTGGCGACTCCCGCGCAAGCGAATTGTATTCTACCGTGAGGCGCGTAGAAGGTCAAGCCGCGCCCCTTCAGCACGCTACAGCCGCGCGACCGCCCTTGCCAGACGCCGGATACCTTCCTCGGCCCACCCCTCTTCGTGGACGACGAAATTCAGCCGCAGCCAGCCCGCGCCGTCGCCGCCATCCAGGAAGAAATTGCCGCCAGGCATAAAATCGACGCCTTCGCGGATGGCGCGCGGGAGCAGATCGTCCGCCGACAAATTTCCCGGCAGTTTCAACCAGATGAACAGGCCGCCCTGCGGTGGGTCGATATCGATTCCGCCTGACAGGTGGCGCTGGATGGCCGCCAGCATGGCGTCGCGCCGTTTGCGGAAGATATGCGTCGAGCGGCGCAGGTGCGCCTGGTAGCGCCCGACCGTGACGTAGTCGTGCAGGGCGCGCTGGATCAGGCTGGAGGTCGCCAGGTCGTTGACCCGTTTGAACTTGACCAGCCCGTCGTAGACCGGGCCGTCGGCCACCAGGAACCCGACCCGCAGGCCGGGCATCAGCATTTTGGAAAAGGTGCTGACGTGAATTACCCGCCCGCCGGGGTCGAGGGCTTTCAGGGCGGGCTGGGCGCGGCCCTCATAGCGCAGGTCGCCGACGAAGTCATCCTCGAAGATGGGCACGTTGTAACGGTCGGAGAGAACGATGAGTTCGCGACGGCGCGCGCCGGACAGGCAGGTGCCCGTCGGGTTGTGGAAGTTGGGGATGGTGTAGACCAGTTTTGGGTGATGCTGCTGCAACTGCTTTTCGAGCAGGTCCACGCACATTCCCTGTCCATCCACCGGGACGCCGATAATCCTGAAATTCAGGGCGCGGAACAGGTCGAGCGCGCCGGAGTAGGTCGGGCTTTCGACCAGGATGGTGTCACCCGGTTCGAGCAATAGTTGCGAGACCAGCGCCAGCGCCTGCTGCGACCCGGCGGTAATGAGCACGTTTTCGGGGCTGGTCTGCAAACCCTGGCTGGCGAGAATGTGCGCGATGGTCTCACGCAGCGGGGCGTAGCCGCGCCGGTCGCCGTATTCGAGGGCCGCGATTCCGTCGCGGCGCATGACCGCCTGTAAAACTTTGCGAAAATCTTCGGCGGGGAACAGGTTTGAGTCGCTGATTCCGCCCGCGAAACTGATGTGGTCGGCCCGCCCAGCGGTCAGGCGCAACTCCTCGACAGCGGCACGCGCGCCCAGGCTGCGTTCGGGTAGGTTTCGCTGCCAGAGCGGCCAGGCAGTCTCGTCGCCGGGTCTGGAAATTTTCGGGAGCGGATTGGGCGGCAGGATGTACGTCCCGCTGCCGACCCGTGAATAGACCAGCCCGTCGGCTTCGAGCGCGGCGTAGGCGTTTTCGACCGTGATGCGGTTGACGCCCAGGTCGCTGGCCAGTTGGCGGCTGGCGGGCAGGCGCGCCTCCGGGGCCAGGCTGCCGTTCAGGATGCCCTGGCGCAGGTGCTTTTCGATTTGCTCATAGAGCGGTGTGGGGGAGTTGCGGTCAATGGGAATGCGCATTGGAAGTCAGAAGGATGAATGATGAATGCAGAATCAAAAATGGCATGGTCAATATATCATTATTTTAAAGAAGAAAATAGAGCCAATTTGGCAGAAATTCACCCAATCCATTTAATTGGACTGGTGTTTATTCGACATTATTGGCTCTTAACATAAGCCAATTTTGGCCTAAAATTATCCTTATGAGCGACACTTCACACCTGACCCGCGGCTATGGCATTGCCATGACCAGCGCCATCATCCTCTCGACCACCGCCATCCTCATCCGCTACCTCAACCAGGCCTTCGAGATACCGGCCCTGGTGATGGCCTTCTGGCGAGGCCTATTCGTCGTCCTGACCCTGTTGCTGGCCCTGGGACTGATTCGCCCCTCCCTGCTCA